>Ga0157364_1009145_pt1 | contig 10262 bp, 5 predicted proteins | sample AttsexASBM2_FD_111476 | JGI IMG/M metagenome (GOLD analysis project Ga0157364, IMG submission 111476) | Fungus gardens microbial communities from leaf cutter ant in Ribeirão Preto, State of São Paulo, Brazil - Atta sexdens ASBM2 | ecosystem: Host-associated > Fungi > Mycelium > Unclassified ... | reverse complement strand
GCTCGTAAAGTTCTGTCGTTCCGAGATAAAAAATCGGTGCATGAGCGGCCAAAGGATACCAAGTTTGTGCTCTTCGGATACTGCGGCTAAAATAATAATAAATATATCATTGGAAACGTAAGATCTTTTAATGATCAAGTCGCGGACGATTCTCACAAAATCAAAAAGAAGCGACGTTCAAGAGTAGATTCTGGGTGGTCTCATGCTGACACTGCACGTGCGCTTTCTTGACGCACTGCACGAGGTTTTAAGGTCATAAAATTTAGGAGAACACTTTTCCACACTACAGACTTCGATCAACATCCTTTCCTCCTCCAAGATTTTGATCAATCCGAGAGCAAAGAAAAATCCTATTACTAGTTAACAAAACCTATTCCATTTTCAATCCAAATTGAAGTAATCAGGGGCAATTAGTATAAAAACCACGGTTCCGCGGCACTCAGGGTGATTTTTCTTTCTGAATGAGCTTGGAGAAACTATATTGACGGGACCTTTGAAAAAAGCTTCATCCGATTCTCGAAGTCCTTTTTTTCCAGTAAAATCAGTGCAAAATCACATATATTTCGGGTAAACATAAATTTTCTAATTATACAATTTTTTAATTATACAATTTAAGAAAATAACAATTGCGAAATGTCAAATGAGACGAATCATAGTTCTTTTGGAAAGGAGGAATAACTATAAAATCTATAAAGTATAAAAGGATTAGAATAAATGAGTCTTCGTTTTTTTGAAAAAAAATTATAAGTAAAGTTTAGCGTTCAGGTAGCTATTCGTAAGTACTAAAATGGATCGCTAAACAGAAAGGGACATAGCCAAATTTAATTACATTTAATTTTATTTAAGTAAAAAATACTTTCATGTGGTTTCATTGTTAATACACTAAAACATGCAATATTTCAACGAAACCTAAGATTTTGAGGGTCGCACGATAGCGTTGTCAGAATTTCATTTTGACTATATGGAAAGTAAATATGGTGGTCAGAACAAAAAAAAAATGAAAAAATAGTCGAATTTTTTCTTTAAAAGTTGTTTTTTCTTTAAAGATTATTTTTGAACTGATAACAATTTTTCTAATTTTCGGCAAGTACAGCATCGGTGGTCAAAATAGTTGTACTTTAAGACTCCACGGTGAAATAGATTTTTGAAATCCATCATGGCGAATTCAAAATGGTGGCCGAATGATTTTTTATTTTTGATCTTTTATTTTTGATTAAATTTTTATTTTTATACTGTTTGGAATCTTTATCTTCAAATTGTTAGTGTTAGAAATGTGTGAAAATTTGGACTGAAGTTATATACATTTATTTTATCAATTCGACCGTCATTTTGGCTCTGCTATGATTTTCGAAATGAAATTCTGACGTCATCGTGAAAAGCAACCCACAAAATTTCATTACTAAGTTTCGTTGAAATATTTCATTTATTATTTTAATGTATTAAAAATTATCTTGAAATCAAGCAAAAAATCGTGTTCTTCTGCGCGTTGATCGATTAAGTAAAGAATTTGCTGCCAGTACTGTCTTGAAAACTTCCAAAGTAATCACATTAGATCACATTAAATTGTGATGTGATTACCTTGTGTAATAATTACTAGTGTGTTCTACATTTAATATTTCTTTTTCATTACATTGTTAGAAATATGACCACGAACTTTCTTTACATGTAAATAAAGCTTGTAGTTATGAGCAAAATTAAAAGTTGAAAATTAAGTTATAATAGTTACTTAAATAATGAACGTGTACATTAAATTTATGATTTAGTATACTTTTCTTAAAATTTACACTAACCTTCATAATGTCTCTTTTTATTACTATTTTTCTTTGTCTATGATTTCCTTTTAAAATTACTTCTTTCAGTAGGAGAATTTCTAGATAAGTATCTAATTTTATTATTATTAATATTATTCTCTCTCTCTCTCTCTCTCTCTCTCTCTCTCTCTCTCTCTCTCTCTCTCTCTCTCCAATATAAATCTTTTGTATTCCAATATAAGGTTGCTGTGTGCCAATAGAATGCTGTGTGCTTACAAAAAAACGGGTGCTGTGCACCTGCAAAGATCGGGTGCTATGCGCCTGCAAACATCTTCCCAGTACTATACAATGATATAAGGATGCGTTTGAGAAAAAGATTGTTAGACATTTTTCAAAGAAATTTATTTTCTGTTCATTTGTCATAAAATGTCGGTAAAGAAAAAAGGTATTACTTTGAGACCTGTTGAAAGAAATATAATTGTCTGAGGTAAATGGCTTATGGACAGATCATTTTCAACAACTTTTAGCAAGTTGTTCAGATTATAAACTAGTCGAAACTTAACGAACAGTTACTAGATACTATACAAGCTGTGTCAAAAGACACAAAACATATACAAATATTGTACAGTTCGTCAAGTTCGTTAGATGGACATTGGGTATGCAGTTTTTATGATAGAAAAAATATATTTATATGATTTGTTGAATAGAAAAACATTGTATAATCAACATAAGTAATTCTTGAAAAAATTATTTCAAACATATGACTTTAACAAAAATCCTGTTAAATTTCCTAAAGTGCATTGTCAACCGAACTATAATTGTGGTATTTTTGCTATTTCATTATTAGCTTTTGTGACTTTATTATAACTTTTGCGACTTCATTATTATTCAACATTAAGCCTGATAAAGTGATATATGAACACAAGTTAATACGTTTGCATCTGATAAAAATTGTCGAAACAAATGTAATTGAGCATTTTCCTTAACATCCACAACAAAAAGTATTTCCATTAGCAGTAATAAGTACAAGAAAAGCTTTTCCAAACATTGTTTAATAGCGTTTTTCTTATCGATTTATGGACTGGACATTGTCCCAATATTATTTCAAATTTAATACCTGTAGGAAAATATATTACTATTATGATTATACCGAAAGGCACCAGAGAAAATACAACCATTAAATGTTTACGGATTTAGAATTTGAAAAAATTTTGCTAAAAGGTTTTCAAATACTTATTTTATTATTATAAAGTAATATAAATTTACATGAATAAAATAATATAATAAAATTACAATCTCTGATACATAATCAATTGTCATCCCTGCGATATCGCAATTTATTTAAAGTTATTCGTAGCTTAAAAGTGATTATACAAATAGAAGAATTTAAAGATCCAATAGAATTTAGTTTTGACAATAGGTCCACAATATGTGGATCGAATGTGATATCGAAGATTGTTATAGCTGTAGTAAAATATTCATGGTGCAAGAAGTCATTATGTTTGAAACATTTTTTCATTCATATCATTATTGTAATGAGTATAATGAGTAAACGAAAACAAAATATAAATACAAAATACAAAATATAAATTAATTGTGTATAAATTATTTCATTATTATTATTTCGAAATTATTTCATTATTAAGTAATATATACGTTTTGAAATTATTATGTAAATAAGATGTTAAAGCGTAAAATAACTTTAAGAGAATCATCTTAAGACATTATAAGGAAATAATGTACAAGAGAAAAAAGTTTTACTCACTTTAAGGAGAATAATAATAATTATTATAACTCTGAACATTATTTATAATTTATAATTTTACAAATATCATTGATTTATGTATTTTTCCGACGATAATTACTTACGCATATGAACATGAATAGCGTATATACATTAATAAGTAATTCTCGAAAATGATATGTCATAACTTTATTATACATGGTTGAATTTGTAAAAAATAATTATCTTTAATTAAAAAAAAATTGATTATTTAAGAACATTATTACAATTACCGTGGTAGTAGGGATATTTTGTTAAACAAAAAAATAAAAAAATTTTTTTATCTATTACTTTAAAGTACTCTTGAAACCGTACAACTTTTGTTTAAAAAATTTTTTTCTATTTTTTTATATTTCCGATGATATTCGGCTCGAAAGAAAAATATCGTTTTTCTTTTTCAAAGGGGTGTTTCACTCCTTAAATATGAATTAGCGCACGTATTATAAAAATATTGTCTCTTTGATTTTCATGTTTTACAACATTTCATGAAGAATCAAATCGGACAGTTGTAAAACTTCCCTTGTCAGAATACTTACACAAAATAAAACAGAATGATACTGTACGAGATATTACTGTTAATCTCAGTTTGTTAGAGAAGATCATAGTATAATTAGTATAAAAATAGAATAATATGTAGGATATTATATGCTTAATTTATAGTTATCTACAATAGAGAGAGGATGTCCAAGAACAAAGCTACCATATTTAGCACTAAAAATCCAGCTTAACTGTTTAAGATCTTTATTTCTTATTATAGTATTAATTATCTTATTTTAGTATTAATTATTTAAGTATTAATTATGTATTAATTTCTTATCAAATTATCCAATATCTACCCATATGAATTTGTGATTTGCATCACAGACTGCCAATAGCATCATACTAAAGAAGTTCTTATAATTGTAATACTGTGATCCAAAGCAGGATGGAGGCTTTTTGATTTCCATGTGTCTGCCATCCAGAGCACCAATACAATTCGGAAATTGCCACTTCATATATTCCTTACTTATTTTTGTCCATCCATTAGCATTTAATGTAGAAAGCGCAATTGGTTGCAAGGCATGTCATATAGCACGACAAACTTCTGGCACTACTTTGCAAACAGTAGATTTTCCAATTCTAAATTCTAGATGCTTAGTCCTCATGTTCTTTTCTTAAGCAAGATACTTACATACATATATCAGAGTATCTATTTTGTTTATGATAGCATGTCTATTTTTAAAAATGTTAAGTTGATTTATATTTACGTCAAGGTTAACCCTAAACGAAACCTTGATAAAAGAGGTATGTGTGTGTATATGCTTTTTTCAGATATGGACGCATCAAACTCAATAGAAGAATTTAAATTGTTCTGCCCATCCAAGTATATCCAAAAAATTCTTCGTGATTATTAGTAAATAGTTCGCGAAATAGATTATGATTGAAATCTTGAGCATATCTGTTTACAGGCCGTACCATCTCCGGCCGATAGATTTCTTCGTCTGAATAGCACGTCATTGAAATATTAGTATCTGATTCCATAACATTATAAATAACAAAGCTCCAATTTTTCAAATTCATAATTGCTATATATCAATATTTTTTTAACATTCATCAACTATGTATAATTCAAATGAATAACGTTCATCGATACTGATTGGTTTTCAAGACTTTAATCCTACAACCGAAATGCCTATTCCTTTAATTCACTACTGTTACTATTCATTGTAGACGATGCTTCAGTCACTTCATTCCAACCACCAAAGTTTGGCATATGCTCAAATGATTCAAACACCGTTGGTCGTCTGGCTCTCAATGGTAAGCCGGAAGCTGTCAGCCTCGAAAATAACTCTAGTCTGGCTCAGAATTTCATAGATAAATTTTGTCCTTCTTCTTACTCTCCCTCCATCCCAATACTTCTGGACACATCGCTAGCATCCTTGACGTGGATTGACTTCCCCTTTTCTCTTAACGAAATTAGAACTGCACTGGACTCCGTCTTCCAATTTTCTCCGAGATTAGACGACGTAGACTATTGTCTTCTCAGGGCTTTTCCTAAGGAATTCCTATCATGTCTCCCTTCTTAATCTATTTTACCGCTCATCTATTCCTGAGCAATGATTTCATTCTATCGTTCACCTCATATCCAAGCTTTATAGCTCAGGTTTCTGTTCTATATCTCTCACTTCTTGCGTCCTTAAAATTCAGGAACGTATGACTTTAAATAGATTGTATTGGCTTTCGGAATCCCCTTCCTCTCCACTTTTTCCCCTCTTTTCGAACAATTAATTCGGATTTAGGAAGTTTAGATCATGTCAGAATAATTTAGTCATCCTCTTCGCGCATATACATTCTGCATTTATCCAAAAATAAGATACGGTTTGCCATTTTTATCGACATAAAATCAGCCTTTGATAAATCTTTGCCTCAATTCTTAGTCCAAGATCTTATTAATTTAGGCTTTCCTTCTCTATTCATCAAATTCATGAATAATTTCCTCCGCAATTCATAATTCATGGATCCTTATTTCCTTATATGTCACGTAAGGGTATTCCTCAAGGTTTACTTTAGTCTGCTTTTTAATATATATCTTAGAAAAATTAACAAGTCGGTAGATCCGCATCGTTACTCCAATTCGCTGACGATATCGTATTTGCTTCAAATTCCAGTACTAGGAATGCATTGCATTCGATTGAGCGGTTTCTCACTAATATTCAATCTTTTCTAGAAGATCGAGGTCTTGAGATTTCTCCTAATAAAACTCAAATGATGATCTTTAAAAAAAAGAGCTCTTCTCAGATTAATTTTTCTGTAAAGTTCAAGGAGAGGACGTTCTCTCCCCCCCCCCCTCAGTGAGATTTAGGCATTATTCTCGATCCTAAACTCTCAGGCAAGAAACACATAGAATATGTAATGTGCAAAGGGAAACGTTTGATCTTTATCTTATCTGCGCTTGGAAAGAGCGCTTGGAGGAGTGGAAAGCTAACCCCAATCTTCTTCTTTCCATCCATATATCCATGATACGAAATTTTCTTCGAATATGCCTCTCTCATTTTTTGCCCTTAATAATCAGATTCTAATTAATCCAAGTTCAAAATCAAGCCTTACGCCTTACTTGCGGGCATCATAACTCCATTCCAATTACTGTCATGAACGCCGAAACTAAAGAACCCTCTCTTAAACAAAGATTCGAATGTTTAGTCGCTAAATACTTTCTGAAGGTCTCGATTCGGGACTATCATAATGACGGAACTTCTGGATCTGTGCAATCGTGATAAATACTCCTTAGTTCTTATACCTTCATAACTATTTTCCGACTGCATCTATTTTTCTGTTCATGTGGTCTCATAAAAGCAAGATGTTTATCGCATCTGCTCTCCTGGCGTTTCAGAACTCTTTTTACTCCATTATCACCTATTCCAAATTGCCCTCCTAGATTCTAAAAATTTAAAAACCATTCCAATATAATATTCAATTCATTTTTGAAAGTGTCTTCCGGAAAGAATTGTGTCAATCTACTATTTTCTATACGAATGAATCTATTTTCCGATTTATTCTCCTCAGCTTAATCTGCAATACACATTTAAACTCTCCTCTTACGTTACCATGTTCATAGCCGAGGCTTGGGTCGTATACAACACTCTTTCAATCGTTCTATATGAAAATCTTACATCATTTCTGGCTTTAAAAGTATTTTGAATGCCCTAAGCAATCATTGTAATAAAACCGACAACTACATAATTTCTTATATCAGAACGCTGGTCGAAGACAAAATTCAAGAATACTTAGATCTTTTTCATTTGGATCCTGTCGCATTGTGACATTCGTGGTAATGAGACGGTGATCAGCTGGCTAAGAGAGTCATTCGCGAGGTTATTGATTCAAACTAAAGTTCCATATTCAGACTTATTCTATATCCTTCAGTCTCACTTGACTGACGCCTTCAACAAGTATATAGAAAGAACATCTCATGACAAAGGCATCTTCTTCTTTCAAACTTTTATGACAAAAAAGCAAAAAGCCTTAGTTTTATGGCTCTCAACTCTCTGGTAGATCAATTGCCACACTCAATCGCTTACGGAGTAATCATTTCAATCTTATCCATAGCCTCTTCCAAAAACCTTATAAATGATCTTTCTTGTCTTTGTAATGCTCCTTGCTAAGACCTTGTACTACATATAACTGTTCTATCAAAAATGCATATTTCCTACGTAAAGCTCTCTAGGATTCTTGCCAAGACACAATGCTTGATCCTAACGAGTCCATCATCCACGTCCTTCGCAAGATCTCGATCAAAATATGCCGCTTACGAGTTCGGATTGGTCTGCGATCGTTCTCTATAATTTAAATATTCGCGGCGTTAGCGGTGTGCGCATGGCGCAGATAGCCTGGCTCTGATCGTACATCCTGTCCTAGCTGCATGTTAAGTGCCATTCGTCCTCCCACCGCGAGGGTCAGAGCTTTTTCAGGCTTCGTGTTTTGTAGCAACTCATTTTGCCACGCATTGCGAAGACCCCAGAACAGCTTAGGATTCCAACCACTGCTTATAGAGTGGGAATTTTACGACGAAATCTGGCATATTGCACCACTTATCTCATTGGAGGCAGAAGCCATTAATTAAGAAGAAAAAGAAATACTGCATCCGTCAGTAAGTGTGCGACAGACTAAAAAAAATTTAAAGAGATAATAATCAACTTTATTTATTATAATTCGATAAAATAATTATTATAATAAAATTGTTATTAATATGATTGACATTTCGACAATAATATATAATAATAGCATTGACAACAATGTGAATAAAACAAAGAAAATAAAGGAAACAAATGATCGTAATCATAACACGACCACAAGTTAACTCATTAAGGCTTATTTAATGTCTAATGCAACCGTGATAGCTTCAAACGATAATTATTTAATTTTGCAAAACGAAAAAACACAGATAATTTTTTTTGCTTATGCTATGAATCACATGATCAGTTTTGTGCAATATCCAGAGCATAAGCGGAAGCCGACTTGCGCATGCAAACGGTTTATAACAATTTTTTGCATAAACATAGATTGAAAAAATACTAAGAATAAAAGTTTCTTGTTTTTAAACATAAAATCGAATGCCACTTTTAGTTTTTTGAAAATTGGCATTTTTAAATAATTTATTTAAACAATTATTGTTTAAACAATCAATTTTGCAAAATGAAAAAACAGATAACAGAAATTTTTTTTCTTATGAATCATGTATTTAGTTTGGCGCTATCATGGCTGTATTAGGCATGGACCTTAATGTGTGTTGATGTTAAAAAAATGAATAATTAAATTCAAAATCAGCGAATAATGTAAATTATTTACATTATAATCATGTCATTATTTTATTATGTATTACATTTTATATTTATTGTTTCATATTATTTACACTTGTACTAATTTCGTATAATGAAAAATATTTTGCTAGTAGTTTACTTTTGTTTACTGGTTTTATACAGTGAAATCCTAAAGTACCTTTAATAGTTTTCACTTTCTTAAAATGTGTTTCTTTTTCTCTTCATATTCTTCGTTAGTGTTACGTCCAGAGGACTCCAATCTTTTCTTTCGTGGAAAAATTACAACGAACTTTTTTTTTGCGTAATTAGGAAATAAGTAATTTTTTTATTTAATATAGCAAATACTGATAAAATAATTAAAATTCAATTTTTCTAGCGATAAATTTAACCGATAGGGCTCAGAGTTAGCCAAGTCACGAGAGCAGAAGGTCAATTGTTGTCCAATAAATCTTTTACATTCTTTGTTTACCAGTGACGTTGCTCGCGCGCTTCCGGAGTTAGATAAGACTAATTACAAATATTCACCAATTCGATTCCTCCAAGTGTCCTATGACCTACTGCCAAAAACAAAAAAGGGCATCATCCCCGTGAATATAAATACGAGGCCTCTTTGAAGAAGTCAGTTACACAGTCAGTCATGCAGTCAGTCAGACAGTCAGCCAATATACATTAACAGTTCCGCTGTGATTCCGAAACCATGTGTGAAGTTCTCCAGGTCGTAAACATCTTTATTAAGTCGATTTCCCTCAATATCCGACTTCATCGAGGTAGTATTACTAACCCATCTTCCGATCCGATCACCTGAGGGATTCGCCATTGTGGTCCTCCGTTCAATTGCAGAGATAGTAAGTAATTAATTTCCCAATAGGTCGGAAACATTTTTTATTTAATACGGAACGAACCATCACAGAAATTTCTGCTTTTCTTCCCTCATCTATTTCCTGGCCCCTCTCATAAAACTATTTCATATTTGCTCGAAGTGATTAATTATATTACTGGAACGTTTCGAGCAAATTATACTCATTTCTTCTGATTATATGAAGCGGTAAAACGCTTCTCGTAGTTTTCTCTCTATTGTGATTACTTGTAAAGCGCTTCGAACGATTACATTTCCTTGCTCTTTCTCTTATACGAAGCGGTAAAGCGCTTCTCGTGATTACTTGAAGCGGTAAAGCGCTTTGAGCGATTACATTTCCTTATTCTTTCTATTACACGAAGCGGTAAAATCCTTTTCGTGATTACTCGAAGCGATAAACCGTTTCGAGTGATTAACTCTTTTTACTATTTCATTTATTTGAAACGTTAGCGGTCCAGTAGATTCCATTCAATTTCATGCAAAAATAATGGATTTCTTTTTACTATACCTAATATATATATATATATATATATATATATATATATATATATATATATATATATATGTTATATAAT
>Ga0157364_1009143_pt1 | contig 10263 bp, 7 predicted proteins | sample AttsexASBM2_FD_111476 | JGI IMG/M metagenome (GOLD analysis project Ga0157364, IMG submission 111476) | Fungus gardens microbial communities from leaf cutter ant in Ribeirão Preto, State of São Paulo, Brazil - Atta sexdens ASBM2 | ecosystem: Host-associated > Fungi > Mycelium > Unclassified ... | reverse complement strand
TCGTTGTCGTCGTCGTCGTCGTGGTCACCGTGTCGCCGCTACCACTGCAGCCAACGACCGCGTACCTAGTTATCTACCACAGGCACATCCCAGAGATCTTACAGCGCGTTGCATTTCCAATGATTCATCTTGTGTGGTAGCCGGCCAATGATGCGGTGTTCCACCGAGAATAGGAACTGGGGAAGATAGAAGGGGCGCTTTCGCGGATGGAGGTAAAGAGGGAGGCGTGAAGAGAGCAACGGATGGTACACCTATGAGCGCAACGCGAACCTCTTCTTGGTAACGACTGAATTCACCATTCGCGTTTATCACAGAGCATACGATACCAACGCGATAATACATAGTACAACGTGCGGGCGAAATTATTGGCCTCCGACCCTTTGCCACGTAAAACAGCTCGATGATCTTTTGCATGGTATAATACTTGTGTATGTGGTAAAACGCCTAGTATAATTCTATCATGATCCTTTAGAGATGATTACTCATCTTCTTCATATTACAAGGTATCTTCCTCATTGAAAGTACGAACTTAATTATAATTGAGAATTAAGTTAGTTAATCATTCAATCGTGATTAAAGTGAAATTTACGAATCTTGCATGTTTTCAAGATATTCAAAATTATAAAAAAATTGCTACAACATTATTCTGATGATCAAACGGAATTATTATTTTATATATTGTACACATAAGAAAACATAGAATAAAATTAAAATAATTGCTACAGTGTTTTGTGACATTAATACGTTTTTTTTAATACTTATTTTTTTTCGAATAAAATTCTTTGATATGAAGAAATTTGAAAATTACCATCGACAGAGTTAAGGCAGCATACAATCGATTCTCGACAAGTACTGTTCTATAATATTGCTTGTTATAATATGGATACAATGAGGATACGCCCCGATACTACTGACGAAACGATTTTCATCGGAAATTTCTGTGTTTTCCTTCTCTCTAAATTTAGATGACTTTAGACCTTTCGTTGCCGCTTTCGATATGTATGCACGAGGAAATCCAACGGATAACAAGCCCATCGATGGTCACTATGCGTTGTATATCATCGTTGTGGCAGGAAAAGATTTGAACAAAGATCATAACAATTCCCGTTATGGGGCGATTGTGAAACTTAGCGTTGTATTTGAAGACATATTACATCCATATATATATATATATATATATATATAAACATTTCATATACAAATATGAAATATTCTGTCTAATAACAGTGATATATTTTATTTGACATCCGAGAAAGGGAGGAAAAGGATGCTTCCAAGAGGATGCCAAGTTATCTTTCAAATTAGTATTCGTCGCATCAATTGAGCTCTACGAATTCACTAGTAGAAACGAACACAAGCGAACGCACGGATAATGCAGTTATCGGCTTACAGTCGATAGTATTATTTCTTCTTTTAATATTAATGATATCCTTCATTCGCCACCTGAATCAACCTCGTTCTCCTTTAATCCGATACCTTGTTGTCTTATCGTTTCGACTTGTCCGCCTACGAACGGTTATACGAACGAGTGGCAGTACCAGCCGTGTATCGGGTACCGCTATTCTGGACGCCATCGATATCTATCCTATATTCAGGCTGCGTTGAGTCTGCGTTCTGGACGGCTCGTTGCTGTCAGAGGAGGAAGAGGACTCCATGGCCGGCCGTGAAACCGCTATGGATATCTGAAGGTGGTTAAATCGATCGGACGATCTGCAAGACGCCAATGAACGGATTACACCGTCAAGATGGAAAGAAAGTAACGCGAAGGCGGGTAAGGCCTAGCATGTTGTCATCGAGTTATAACAGTTAATGAGAGCAGAAATCGAGTGAGAGGAAGATCGCATCGCGATGCGTAGCCGAAAGAGCTCGGGCACTTTCTTCAAACGCAGGAGATTACCTTCCAGCTTTGAAACCTCGGAGATGTACCGTATGCATGAGAAATATAAGCGGGTGATAATAATCGGTTAGGATACTTACGGCGATGGTAAACGAACGCCTAGCCTGCGAGCCAGTCTTTCAACGAGATTATTTGTGGAGTAACGTAAGAAGACCAGACTAGAGCTACCTTGGATTGCATCAGAATTCTATCGGTTCCATCCTATCGCGCATGCTGTTATGTAAAGAAAAGACTCCAAGTCCCTTCGTTATCTATTGCAGCATATTACTCCGGTCTGTGAATAATAAATCTTTTTCAAAGTTTTCTCGATTTAATCTGTTATTATGGGAACTTTTACAACTTCCAATGTAATCCGCGAAAGATGATTTTCTGCAACAAATTTTTCCCGATGCAGATAAAGCTTGTAGTAATAGCTCTTAACTATAAAATATATATCTGTTTTAAAAGCAATAAAAAGTTTAACGTTCTAATTTGGCACCGTTTTGATACAGACGCGTATATATATATATATATATATATATATATATATATATATATATAAATTGCTTATTGGTTGCAGTGTCAAATTCTTTTTCATGTACATCTTATATTAGATATGAGATTAAAGAATGAATTAATTTTCAAATTAAAAATTTATTTTAACTAATTTTTCGATTATTTCATAACATTCAATGTTTTTTTATAAACTAAAAAAAACGATGAAAGATAGCAAAAGTTTAATGTCATAAAAAAGAAATATTATTAACAATATATTTTAAAGTTTGTAAAATTTATAAGACTTCTTGCTTTAAAAAACTTATTTCGTTTTTATTCTTTCTGATATCTAAAATTTTTTTTAATCCCGAGGAATGACGCAAACTTGTAAGTTGCGAAATTTGAAAACTTAGTGCCGTCATTCTGTCACATTCAGTTTTCTACGCGGTCATTTACGCGCTACGCTCGCTAATTACATTAAACATAAAGCGTTCATTTACCACGCGCAGCGCCAACCGTAAATTCGCCGGAAAGGAATAAAGACGCGCTCACGCTGCGGAGTAACAAATTAAAATACACCTCGGAATTGCGCGACCGCGCGTTACAGAAGTGGGTCTTACCTCGCATCGCGAGCATAATCGTACCACGAGGGACGCCGAGCGCGAGTAATGTCGTAATAAGCCATGGTAGACATCTCTCGTGGCTAGGCGTGCGCTTAGCCTTGGTAGGAAGCGATCTGCGTTTTCTTCCTGCATGCACCTGCAGCTACACGAGCGACACACTTGGTCGCACACACGTGTACCCCTCACGAAGAGCCTATGGTGGTCGAGACGGCGCACGCCCATGGTCATAGATCAATGGGACACGCTTCCAGCCATATTTCTGCGACTGTTACCGCGACTGTTGCTCATCGTAGACGTAGAAGTGAAAGAGAGAAGGCGGCGAAACGGTCGCGTCTGATCGCCGGTGTTGAAGAAGAAAGACCCCGCGGCGACCCGTGTCGTCACCGTGGATAAAAGGAGTCGTGGAATGGGTAGTAAGAAACACGCGGAAACGCGATGACAGTTCGTGCCGCGACCATAACAGCGGCGACGCTATTTTGCCGCTGATGCTTTTTTTCATCTCTCTCCTCCTCCGTCCTATCCCCTATAAAACGTTATCTTGCTCAATGCGCGTTTCATGCCACTAACCGTCAAGGAACAACGTCGCCGATCACGATTCAAGGTAGACCACCGATGGCGCATAGATAAAAAGTTAGAACAAGGGGAAGGCTGTCTGAAGGCGAAAAACCATGGATATGAAGCGAATCTCGCCATGTATTAGATAGATGGCCCAATTGAACTGCGAGTACCTTCGAGTGCGTTTTGTCGAGGGAACAATAACGACCGTTATTTCAATTTTCGGTTAAAGATCAGATAACCGTTTGTCCTTAGGGCAATTACGAAACGCGTGTATTGTGCAATCAATAAAGGCACTTTGTGGAACTATTAAGCCACCGGAGATTGGACCGTCTGCACACCAATTTACGTAGTTGAGATATAATTTAGATTATGCTCTCTCCAAAATAGTTGCTTTATATTGTATCTTGCGAAAATGTGTATGCCAACTATTCTCTCTAATTAGATGTAAGAGTATGTAACTATTTTAATTAAACCAAACATTAAAAGTCGTATTATTAAGTTTTCATTATATAATATAAGTATGTAAATATATGACAATTTCCTCTTTACTCAGAAAAATTTTTCTTGATATTGATTGGAGATGCGTGGGAAGCGGTTACAGATGGAAATCGTATTATACTTCGAAGAGAAGATATCCGGTAATCAATTGATTCATTATCCAGAATGGTAAATTCCGATTCTGATATATCGATAGAATCCGATGATCAATCATCATAGTCGATTCAAAGAATCATGCAATTTTATTAGCAATTTTATTAATCCCTGTAATTTACGAGTCGCAAATCTCTCGTTAAAAGTGTATTGTTTATGGCATCCGCTATTGTGAGATAGCTAATTAAGAAAGGAAGTAAAATCTCATCACTGTACAACTCGAAAGCGCTCTTAATTGAACGTAATCCATATTTATGCTCGTCAAGCTTCGAGCGACGAATACACTCGTTTTTTACACAAGAGAGTTTTTGCGCTTAAATTTTCTTAGCCAAGAAGTGACTAAGAAGCGTAAACCGGAAATGCATTCCTTACGGTATCATTGATCACGTAAGCTTTACTTCTTAATTCCGTCAACCACGAGGCTACGCGCACGTGTACACGCGAGCATCAAGATGTATACACGAACTACATCAAAGAATGATCATTGATATTCCGCATTCCACATCGTATCGCATTGTACATCGTCGTACTTTTTTGTATTAGTATCGAACAATCGAATAAATGTTTTTCGTTAATTTAGACAGAATGATTGAACAAGGAGTAGAAATACTCATCCCAGAGAATTTTCTTACAATGAATATCCGTCTTTCTACGTGCAAGATTGCGAGTATGCGTTTGGCCAGGTTTGCAACACGCCACGAAGGAGCCTATTTGAACAGCAAAATTGCACAGATTAGGAAACATACGCTTCTGAATTTCCATTAACTGTAACAGGAAATGGAGAGGATGGGGAGCGGGAGTGGTAAGGCAGATACCGAGAAGACTAGCCAGCCTATCTAATGCCGATCCCTATCTACGTGCAAGCCGTTGCGAGTAGCGCAACTACTGCACAACTAATATCTTATCCGGCGCAAAACCGGAATACCGCCGTGGGATTACAACTTGTATTAATTACGGGCGACATTACGCCGACCAGATTAGAAATCGAAAGATAGGAGCTTACCCAATCTCGAAGTCGCGCTAGGACCGGGATGAAGCATCTTCTATCGATAGATCCCACTATTTTGAAGCTGCTTTGCCATTTGTTTCTCTTTAATTACTCACGACAGTGCGCTCGTGCGCCATAAAGTACTCTCGATGGAAATACAAGAGCGATTATCGCGCGAAACGGTAATGGTAACACGCGCGATTCTTCCTATCTATCGGAATAATAATCTTTTGCGGATAAGTCGGCATCCGTTATAATTCTGCTGGCTGTATCTACGCACGAGGTCGATAAACTCGACGAGCAAAAGAATATAAGCGCAGCTCTTCCCACTCTTGGGATTCGATAAGGGTAATTGGTCGTCGGGTGCAGACCCATACAATTTAGTTCGCTTCTTATGCGACATGGGCTTCACTGGGAAAATTATATTCGATACACTTCACGCGCTCAGGAAGATTAGTAAGAAATTAATAGCTCCCGTAATCACGCGTGTCGCGAGATCGCGCGCGATAAGGAGTGAATTATCGAAACTGCATTGTATTAATTGATTGGCTATGCGGATATCATTTAAATTCTTGCGCCGAATGTCCCGACAAAATGTCAATGGTAATGCACGACTTGTTATTAATGCAAATTTATTTCCATTTCGTCCCGTTCATCTGATTACCATATCATATTATTTTATGAGATTTATAATGTGACTTATGAAATGACGGGCAGCAAAAAATTAAAGATCTGCATAAATTCTTTATACGATTACAAATATATTTTAGTTCGAATTTATTTAAACGACGCTTCGCACGGAGAGATTCTGAGAGATCATAGAAGAAGATATTCTATTACGTATAAATTACAATGATGCGTAATATATCTTGTATGAAGGGGTGCTTATTGGAAGTTATTGGTCAGCTGGTATATTAGACAAATACTAAGGCCATACGTTATCCTTGAATTATTGACGCAAAATTTCTCCTCCGCACCAAGCGATTAATTTCGCGTGTACCGCGCAAAGTCTTCAGTCGGAAACTACACGAAGTAGCGTAATGGTAATTTATTTAGATCCTCGAAGCGTGCCCACACATAACGGAAGAAACACAGATGAGCCATTAGGAATGCGCATTAGAGACGAACGCCTCTGTCGGAAAGGGGTTTGATTTACAATCCAGTGTTTTTGTTCCAGACCCTTCCACTTGTTTCATACATTCCACTTACATCGCGACGTTAACCTTGACTAGAGATTGAAAATCTCCGGCCGAGTCTCTAATTGACTCTATTCGCTAGAGAGGAAACCGGGAGTTCGAGGTCGACAAGGGACTCGGGATTTCGGGAATTGCTTCGTGATGACGAAGCAAGCGCTATCCCTTTTCCCTAATCCAATAACTCTCTTCTATTCCCGAGATACCATTCTAGCCGTGTTATAATTGGCATGCCGGCATACCGTTGTGTTACTCTCTAAATTTCTTGGAGTAAAATCTCACTCCAAAAGAGTTAAAATACTGCCATTATTGAAGAAAAGTGAAAAACTTGCACTCTTGAATAAGAGTAGTAGATTTTCACTCTTTTTCTTTTAGAATGAGATTCAAAGAAAGTAATCTCATTCCTTTTTTGGACTGAATCTCATTCCAAAAGTGAAATCTCACTTCACTCTTATAAAGAGTGAAAATTTTTCACTCTTTTTCAATAGTGGCAGTATATTAATTCTTTTGTGAAGTGAGATTTCACTCCAAGAAATTTAGAGGATACAATTACATCAGTAAGTAATTGTCTTACATTCACTCGGTATATGATTCGTTATTTATAGTTCTTTTTTTTTGTTTACGTTTCTCAACGTAATAATTTTTAAACTGAACACTTTCTGATATAATCAGATAAATTATTTGTAAAAATCTAATTATTTTTAATTTTCTCCCCTTTCTATATTTTGCAGACCAAAAAGCAGAAATATACTTGCCGAAATATTTTTGATAAAGCACAGATTACACGATTAGAGTGATGCTGCGGATGATTTTGTCAAACGCGAATTTATTCCAATTTGGAAAATATAGCAGCAGCAAATTCGCAAATATCAAAAAGTAAAAGGTCTATTTTCTGCAGTCGACACAGAAACAGGACCGTCGCTGATTTCAATTTGTGTTGATTTTTGACATCGACAAACAGACTCTTTCCCGTGTCTCTTCAGCTTGTTTATCTTTCTCCCTCTGTCACCTCGGTTCATTTAATTCTACTCAGTCAAGGCTATTTGCAGCATTACTTGCAAAATATTTCGTGTACATTTTCAACTGCACTCTTTTGAAGAGTGTTCCTTCGTTAAGCAAATCGCATCTGTATACTAATATTTAATATCTAGAAAAGTTTATAGATTTTGTAAATTTAAAATTCTTTTGTAATCTAAAATTCTTTCGCTTACAATTCTTGAGTATCTATATGTATGAAACAATTTATAAATTTCAATAATATAAAGTATTATCAAAAAATTATTTAATAATATTGTATTTAATAATATAAATTGTTTTGTAAGTTAATAATTTATCGTGATCATATAAGATTTTAAGAGTTGATTGAATATGATATAATATATTATTGTATGTAACAAAGAAATTGTAATAACAACAAAGAAAATAATTGCGACAAAAAATAATTGAAATAGAAAATTTAATAAAGAAACGAATAAAGCGTAGTTATAGCAGATAGTTATAGCTTTTATGATATTTAACAATATAATTGACATTTTACAATACATTATATGTTATATGTATATAAAACATAAGTACATAAAATTTTCCTTCGAGCATGAAAATGATAATATTATAATTTTAATGGATTTTATCTCAATTATATCGAAGAAATCTTACAAGATAGACGAAGTAAAAAAGAAATATAAAATTTAAAATTTTTCTCTGCCTCAATAGGGAATCTTTCTTTCTCCTAGTCGGATTACTCAGCAAGAGAAAAGAATTGTTCGATAACAGGGATAGTAGTAGATCACCAGAAGAAAAGATTCTATGCCATCGGTCTTCCCCTGCCCACACTTTCTATTTTCACATTGAAATTACATTTTGCACAGTAACATTATAACAAGACAGCAAGTAAAACTCTGTAATATTCATTTCTCAACCAATTTAAGATTACACTAGACATTTTATCTACAGATCATTACAAATGAGAAGAAAAAGAGAGAGTATAGGATGAAAAAACCAATCGAGTTGCTTGCTTAACTCACAATATCTAATAAGCCGCGCGTAATTTCGATTCTGTGGGAAGTAATCATTTGTTGTTGGCTGACTCGTACATACTCTTACGTTACCATATGATTCTACATTCCGCGATATACGTGCGTTGAAAGGAACAAGCCAAACCGTGGTGCATTAACGGATCTTCTGTACATATTATCACGTAATCAGTGAGAGAAAGATTGAGTGCCGGCCTAGACCATTCTTAGATCTAATACGGTTGATAATGTTAAGGAAGGAATCTACACGATACATATCTTGCAACTATATTACCTCACGCGTTATCCGCTTTATGATCCCGCTTTTCCCGCTCCTCGATAGCGTGTGAACCAACACAATTTTGTAAGGACACGCACGTCCGGTTGTCCATGCGGAGAAATGAGTCAATAAAACATGTTCTCGTTCGATCTAATACAGAAATCGATGCTTAGCCGAAATGCGAGTGAAAAATGCGAAGGCAGTAAGATTCATTGACGAGATTTCGAAATGTAAGCCGCAGCGGGAAAATTGGCATGTCACATCTTAGACTATCCGGTAAAATGTAAAATGTAAAATGAATGCAAGCCAACAACCGATCGGCTCTCCCACATACATTAGGAATTCTCCCAACTTTTGGCCACACTTGGATCGTGGTAGCTAGTTTGGTGACACGGAATAGGCAACTCTGACCTTCTCTCTCTATCTTTCTCGTTCAAACTCTTTCCCTTTCCTGCGTTAACTTCTTTGCTTCCCAAAAATTCCCGGTCTCTTTCGGCTCTTGCGGGGGTGCGCACTTTGGCTCGTTTCTCTCTGTCGGTCGTCTACTGTCCTATGGTCCTTTTCCGCATTTCACCCTCCTCCCCCCCCCTCCTTCCTTCCTTCCTCTGGTAACGAAAGCGCCAAGGTTTCCGCGGCTTAACCCATCTCGCAAGATAGAAAGAATGAAAAAGGTAGGGGCCGGACGGAGGGATAAGTAAAGAGAGGTAAGCGCGACGCGAGAGGAGACTCGGTAATCTTCCAAGATACCACTGCGACGGACTTAGTCGGAGTCTAGAGAGTCAAGAACCTCGGCGAGAACGCCCGCGGCCGTTGCCACAATATTTTGCTCGATTACCATCGCAGGAAAAGCTGCCTGTCCGACCTGAGCTAGGCTAAGCTGAAAGAGGGAGACGGGGTGGATGCACATCGCCCTCTGTGCCTCTCGTTAGTATGCTAATTTATCGGAGCATTAAATTTTCGCGCCTCGGCCTTTGATACCGGTTGGAATTTATGTTCTATATTTCAGACTCAAAGTAGATTACCGGTCGCTACGGATGTACCGTTTTCTCTCACTTGCTCTCGCGCCAATGTTTAAACTTTACCTCAGTTCGTCTTTCTCGTTTAATGTCTGGGGTCTGGTCTCCTTCGGTTGTGCAATATTGTTCGGACCGCATCGATCAGCCAGTGGAAGTTGACCCGAAACACCATCTGTTGTGTTTCATAACGAAATAATGTGATTCATGCCGCTGATACAATGTTTCAAACTTGTCTGTAATAGAGACTCTGTACTCGTTGTGTTGTGTTAGGAATACATGTTTATCGAACAAGCCACTCATAAAAAGTGCATTCATCACAATTTATCACATTGCAGACTATGTTAAAAACAGATATTTTGTGGTAAACTGATATTTATGTCCGCGCTGATATAAGATAAAGAAGATACACTTTAACATTCTTAGACGCAAATTCGTCCTGTAAATATCTAAGAATAAACAATGTATAAATTCACTTTTATCGTCATATATTTAACAATGATGGAACGGAACGCAAATATTCGCATCTCGAAAAAAAGAATTTTTTTTCTTTTTTACACGCACACACATACAC
>Ga0157364_1009141_pt1 | contig 10263 bp, 5 predicted proteins | sample AttsexASBM2_FD_111476 | JGI IMG/M metagenome (GOLD analysis project Ga0157364, IMG submission 111476) | Fungus gardens microbial communities from leaf cutter ant in Ribeirão Preto, State of São Paulo, Brazil - Atta sexdens ASBM2 | ecosystem: Host-associated > Fungi > Mycelium > Unclassified ... | reverse complement strand
TATTATGAAAGACTAGTTAATAGTCTGTTTTGGGATATGTACTCTAGTCATCTTTTTCTTTAAGCATGGTATGCACTTAGTGCCATACATGTCATTGTCTGGATTGCTTGTCTTCCTCAAGTTCTCCATAGTCAAACACTAAGTTGTAACTATTGAATTTCCAAAAATTTTCTTAATTGAACAAGTTATAACATAGTCTAGCTGCTTATGCTAAGTTTTAAGAGTAGCTAATATGGTATAAGAGACTGATTTTGCAATGTTTGCACTAAGTTTCACTTTAGTAGTTACTTATAGAATCCATAAGCCACTCTTTGCTTTTGCAATACCAATTAGATTTCTCTTTTTAAAAATACACATGTTTTAACCAAATTCAATATTTTATCCTTTGTCAACCATATAAGACATAGATAGAAGATTTGTTTTCTGGCATGAAATAAACATCTCAGAGTTCATGTATTGAAGATTTTAACCCTTGATATACATAGTGATGTTGTATTCCAAGTCAACCTGTTCTGAAGACATGTCCTTATAGTGGTAATGTTTTTTTATTAACCTCAGTAAAAATCTGCCTTCTATGATAGCCACTCTTCTTGCAATACATTTTCATAGCAGTAATGCAATTATCTAACTGTTCAAGTACTTAGTCTTCCATAGCAGAAATACTTCTATTAAGCTCAGTCTTCTATAGTAGTGTTTTTCTATCTGACCTCTTTTAGTGTTTCAACACTGAAATATCTGCTCAGTACTATATACTAAAACCTTTGAGTATCTCCTACATATCTTACTCATATATAAGACTAATAGTTACACTATATTTGCTAGTCTGATAATTGATGAAGATTACTTTTATTGAACTCAATTTCTGATATTTAATAGTGACATACCACTATCAGTACTCAATCATCTTCAACTTTATCTATTTATCTAAAGTTGTAACCACATGGCAGACAGATAGCATAGAATATAAGCTAAAGCTAAGATTGTTCCTGAAAAGTCCACATTATTGAGCTTATTGGATGGAATTTTTATATTCTATATATTCCCAAGCTAACCCCATAGAATTTTGTCTCCTGGTATAAACTATACCTAATAGTATTATTAGACTTTCAAGTCTGCTGTCACTTCTGAGCAGTTCTGTCTGTTAAATTCCTCTGTCACAGTTCTGTCTGAAAATCTTTTAACATTAATTGTACTTTAACAAGTCTAATAGCCTTCTTTTGCCAAAACTTTTCAACCCATTCTGGGTTGACTCTGGTCATGTCTTAGTAAACACCTTGCTAAGGCCTATCCTCTAAATGCTCTATGACAATCAAGATGCATACATCAAAGAAATCAATTATTTTCTCAGTCCCCAACTCATACAATACAATTTGCTTGGATAGTTTTGCTTATCCCTAGTTTTAACATTATTCCTATAGACAATGATTTTAATTAGAAAGATGCTTCTACTACTAATTCTACTTATAAACCTAATATTTCTCATTCTTCAACTCACTCACAGTCAAAACCCCAGTATAACAATAATTCTGCTAACAAACAGTTGGCTAATATACTTGATCAAATTGCAAACTCACTTAATACTAATCAGATCTCTGGTCCCAACTCTAATCTAAGAGAAACTAAAGCTTGTATTTCTGATACTTTCAGTAGCACCAAGTTTAACAAGCTTAATAATTTTCTATTCCAATATTATCTTTACTTTTGTGCAAACTCCATGCAATTTGATATGAATATTGCAAAAATCAACTTTACAATAACATATCTTTCTGAAGTTACCTAATACTGGTTTGAAATGAACTTTAACTAGGAAGACCAAGATATTCTTCAAAACTGGCTTTCTAACTAGAATCTATTTGTTAATGAATTACATTAGTATTTTGGTTTCTTGGATTCTGTCAGTGAAGTAGCAAATATAATGGATAATTTCTGTATAAAGTCTAGTGACAAGATTTCTATCTATAATATGGATTTTATATGCTATATCTTCTAATTAGGTTAGAAGAATAGTATTCCATATTACTACTATTACCAGTGGCTCTCTAATCAGATCCAGAATTCAATCTCCATCCAGAAACAAGGTAAAACTACCTTGTTCCAGAATATATATGCTTTTACAATGACTATCAATCACTGGTTCTGGAAACATAATTGCAAATGCCACCATATAAAGCAGACAGAAAAAAAACTCTTGAGTCTTACTTCTAGAAGTAAGGTAAGGCTTTTTCTACTGGTAATATTATAGGCCCCTAGAAAGCAAATACATTTCTGGTGGTCTTATCTGCTAAATTGTTATCTTCCAAGATAGTTAATTCCTTGTCCTCTGTTCTAAAGAAGCAGTCTAATTTTCTATAGGTAGATCTCTCTTCCAAGCTAGCCAACAATAGCAAGTTAACCAGCAACAAACATAAGAAATGCCTTGAAAACAATTTATGCCTCTATTGCAGTACAAAAAACCATAAACTAGACTTTTATTCCAGAAAGCAAACCATGGTCACTCCCAAAGACTGTAGTACTTTAGTAGCTGCTTCTGAGAAGCCCTTGGAAAAATAGAGAGTGACCCCCAGGACTTTGCACAGACTGAGAACCATATTGAACTTCTCTATACAGCAACAAGTCCTATCTGACTTAATGTATCTATTCTTTCTGACCTCCACTCTCTCTTTATTTTCCTTACTTCTTTCTTAATTCTTGGTTAGGATCACCTTACTTACTATCTGAAGATATCAGCAACCCTACCAGTTACTCTCCACTTGTTTGATGGTTCATCAAACAGTACTATCTCTGAAATTACTACTTTGCTTGTAATTTTCCCCACTAGTAATAATATAAATCTGAACTTCTATGTCACTTTGCTTGATTTTTTCTGCTCTTTAGTCCTTGGATACAACTGGCTCATCCAACACAATTCATTGATTAACTGGGTAAATATGTTAATAAACTTCTATCTATCTTTGCAAGAAAATCTTGCTCTCTCTTATATTATAGCCAACACACTATTAGCATCTCCATCATCTTCTGACAACTCTTTATAATCATCAAACTCTGTAGTTCCTACATCTGTATCTGAGACCTCTGTATTTACTTTTGAGTGGCCTGACATTACTATTATTAGTACTGCAGTATTCTTGTGTGTATTAAGACTTCCAGGCTTTAACAAGTTTCAACTTTATCTTTACTTTTTGGACATCCATGACAACTCCATATAACTTGTGGAGGCCTCTAACCTCTCAAATGTCTCTCTCAAGTATTATAAATTCACTAACATCTTCAGTAAAGCTAAAGCTAAAGTTCTTGCTCCTTATTGTCCTTATAACTCCCAAATCAACTTGGAAGAGAATACTCAATCTCTAGTTGGTCCTATATATTCTCTTTTAATATCCAAACAAGAGGCTCTAAAGAATTTCATTAAGGAAAACCTTAACATGGGTTCTCATCTGACCAACCTCATTTCTACACAATATACTAGTCTTATTTATCAAGAAGAAAGATGGCTTACTATATCTTTGTATTGACTTTTATAGTTTCAACTGCATCTCTAAAAAGGATTGCTATCTATTCCAGCTTATCTCCAATCTGCTCAATGTTATAGAACACTTGGACTCTAACATGTTATTGTTCTTTTTATCTATTTTCTTTGATTTGATTTTTCTGTTTCTTTTATTTCTTGGATGATGAAGAGGCATATTGTTGTGGCAACCACTTATCACAATGACAAATGATCTTACTAACGAGTAAATCTCTCAGTAGAGTTATAATGTGAGAATTTCACAAGAGAACTCAACAAGGAGTCTCTGCTAAATTAGAGTCTTATATATACAAAACATGCTTGGTCCATGCTACCAATACTTAAGCCTACCCTTATGTTCATGCCTCTACCTCATGTCTGCCTTAAGGCCACCATGTTGTATACATGTGCCCTGACGTCATCTTCTAGATCCTTCCACCACCTTCTAGGCCTATGATATCACATCATGTGACATGTCATGTGACTGCAGTGTCACGTGTCTCTTTATCGTCCAAAAGAAAAGAAAAAGAAAACAAAATTCCTATAAAGTTAGAAAATAAAATAAAAATTATTTGTGTCCAAAGCGTCCCATAACACACATGACTATGGTCACATGATGTGATATCATAGGTCTGGAATGTAGTAAAAGGAACTAGAACAATAATGTCAAAAGTATTATTAGAATTATAAAAAAAGTATTTTATTTTATTTTGGGAACTAGGGTTAGGGTTCAGTGTGATGTCACATGTCACTGTCACAATGGAAAACAGTAGAAGATTCTGGAAGGAATAATGTTATAACAATATGTTTAATACATGTTAACCTTAAGGTAGACATATGGTCATTTAGAATAGGCTAATTGTAGTAGTAGCATGGACTACCAGTCTTAGTATATAAGGTAGACAGTTTTGTACAGAGTTCTCTATTGAGTTCTCTTGTGATAACCCAATCCAAGATTCTGTTCTTATTCCAACTCTAAGACATTTGAATTGTAACAAGCATGGTTGTAGCATATTTGTCTTGTAGTTATGGTATGGTGGATTCATGGATGACACATGTACTTTAGAGTAAGGTTATTTATCACTAGCATAAACCATATATCTATTGTATAAATAATGTAGGAATACATTGAGGACTCCTTGTTGAGTTCTCTTATGATCCCCATAAGATACTTCATTTATAAGTTTACTTAGTGTGCTATTGACCATCTTAGTTAGTAGTTGCCACAATACTTAACTCATTTCACAAAGCCTAAGTGTATACAAAGATAGATCTTTACCATACTTACCATCTAGTTCACATTGCCAATAGTAATAAATAAAAGACTGCTTTTAGGATATGCTATAGATTATTTGAGTAGTTTGTAATACTCTTCAGTCTTACCAATGCTTCTACAGTCTTTTAGCAATTCATAAATAACCTCTTTTTCAATCTTTTGGATATCTATGTTATAATCTATCTTGATAATATACTCATTTACTCCAACAATATATCTAAACATTGCTAGTATGTTAAGAAAGTGCTCAAACATCTCTACAAGGCTATCCTTTATGCCAAAGTAAAGAAATGCAAGTCCTATTCTGAGTCAGTAAAGTATCTGGGATATATCCTTTCTTTTTTTGGTCTTACTATGTTCAACAACAAAGTAAAGATTATCCAAGCTAGAATCTAAAAAAAGTCAAGGACATCTTATCTTTTTTAGGCTTTGCAAACTTTTACTACCATTTTATCTTTAACTGCTTGGACATCATTATTCTATTAATTCATCTTACCTAAAAATACATCTTCTGGAAGTTTAACTCTTTTTATCATGATGCTTTCAACTCTCTTAAGAAAGCATTTATCTCTGCTCCTATTCTCATTTACTGAATTTCTAATGTTTAAGTCATTGTAGAAACTGATACTTTGGACTATACTCTTGTTGTAATTCTTTTAATTGTGAATGAAGAAAACAAAGTTTATTGAGTTGTCTTTCACTCCCACACTTTCACTATGGTGGAGTTAAATTATGACACTTATAATAAGAAACTTTGCACTATTTTTGAGGCTTTCAAAATTTGGTACCACTATTTAGAAAGTCCAGCCTTTCTTAATTAATGTTGTTACAGATCATAAAAACCTTAAGTATTTTTCTACTATCAAGATATTGATCTGGAAATAAGTACAGTAGCCTAAATACCTCTTGCAGTTCAATCTTGTTATTAGGTTCCACTCTGGTTATCTTGAGATACCAAACTGGATACTCTTACTAGACAATAGAACATCTATTTTAAAGAAAGAAATACTGGCTATGCCATAGTTAACCCATATAACTTCAAACTCATCTTCACTCAAAAACAACTTGTGGCCTCTATATGAGCTACTGTTTTTCTTTTTACTTCTCTTTGCACAGCTACAGTTATTGATCTTGACACCTTGTACTAAGATATTTGTTTAGCAATTTCTAGTAACTCTACTGCTACAAAATATATCTCCTCAGATAGCCAATAGTTTATGGACTCTAATGGTCTTCTTTGTCTTGATAATAGAATTTATGTACTATCTACTAATAATCTTCACACATAAGTTCTCTAGTATAATCACAATTATATTCTTGTTGGCTACTTTGGTTAGAACAAGATACTGGAACTTGTTTGTCATAGCTATTCCTAGTTTAGTCTCTAAACTAATATATAACAATTCTACAAGTCTTGTATTACTTGTATACAATCTAAACCTCAATGTCACAAGCCTTATAGATCTTTAAAGCAACTTCTTATCTTCAAATAACTATGGAATTTTATTTCTATAAGAAACTCTCATTATCCTCTGAGTTTGATACTATCTTAATTATTAACCAGCTCACCAAGCAGGCAATTTTTATCCCTGTCTATGATACCATTACATTTGTAGACCTTACATAGTTTATTTATCCTCCATGTGTTTTCCAAACATGGCATTCTTTTTCATATTACCTCTGATAAAGGTTTAGAGTTTGTATCAAAATTTTTCTGTTTTTTAGGCACTACTTTGAGTATATAGCTTTATTTCACTTTAGACTACTTATCACAAAATGAACTACTCACTTATTTGTAATATCTGAACCTTAGGTACACTCTCAGAGATTTAGGAGTAATTCAAAAGTTTAATAATGATGACAATAATAATTAAGATCAATACAGATGTCAATGATAAATGATAAAAATTGATATTGTTAAGTCTAAGGTCTAATCCTCAGACACAGAGATATGTATACAAAAAAGTAATGGTCTGTGTGCAAGCTGTTTCCATCATATGATCAAACTTGTACCTGATGGGAGCTGTTATCTGTCATAGCAGCTGTCAGGCTAATTTTAGAAGGTAACTAATTATGTTACTACATTGATATGCTTGTATCTCTATGAATACTTATTACTATGAGATATACCATATATAATTGGAAACAGTTTGATGAGTACTTTCCAAAACAAGTTTGATTGTGCAAATCTGTCCAGCTGTTCATGAAATATTAGCAAACAAAGATTTTTCAGTTACTGATGACTTGATATCTCAGTTGTTTGTTGTTGCTTTTATATGTCCCACATATGTGCAGATAGCCTTCATTTGGAGCTTTCCAATACAACTTGGTTTGTGAAAATTGGTCCACTGGTTGTGGAAATATGAGCTGAATGAAGTTTGTGACACTACTATCCTAAAGATAATAAACAAACTAAATTCACAAACCAGACACTCAAGCAATACTTCTATGTATATTATAATTACTAGCAAGATAACTGGTATGAACTTCTGCCACTTATGGAATTCTCTTATAATAATGTTTTTAGTATTACCACCAGTGTTATGCCATTCTTTGCTAATAAAAGATATTGTCCAAATATCTTCATTCACTCTGAATGCAATATTGTATTTTCTCAAGTCCACAACTTTACTATAGATCTCAATAAGTTACAGAGTACTCTTAAAGCTGAGATCATCATAGCCCAATAATATTATTAAAAATCTGCTAATGTGTGATATTTTCCCACACCCAATTTCAAAGTAGGTAATAAAATCTTTATTAAGATTCAATTCTTTAGAACTATCTGGCCCTCAAAAAAGCTATTCAAAAAATATCTTGGACCCTATAAAATCATTTTTTAGCTTAGTACTTTATCATTTATTCTCTGTCTTCCAAAGTTTATATATTCTATACATCCAGTCTTCTATATCTCTATACTTGAACCCACTACTTTCAATACTTTTTCTGAAAAAATACAACTGACCTCTGTACTAGTGATTATCAACAGAGAACTCAAGCATGAAATCTTACAAATAATGGATTTCAAAATCAATCTCTAACAAATATACAAGCTCCTTTGCAAGGTTATTTGGTTAGGGTATGAAGATACCAAAGATGAATCTAAGTGGATTCCTATTTCTAAGTTCACTCATGCTACTAACTTAGTATCTAATTTCCATATTATATATTCCACTAAGCCTAGTCTACTTCCATTGTCTTAATAACACTGTTGTAACTCAACTCCAGTTTTATGCACTTTCAACAGGGATTTCTCTTAGTATATTCTATTTGTTCTTTTCTATTCTAGCTTAACTTTAGCTTTTATGTACTTTTTCAGGATTTTTCTTTCAATTTTTGGATTTTAACTTCTATCTTATTTTCCTTTCTAAACTATCTTGATACTTTTCTTATTTACACAGTTAGAAATACCAAACCAAGCTCAAACTCATATTCAGTAATAATAATCATAAAACAAAACTAATATTCTAATAAAAAGCAGACAACAGAGTTTGCTCCAATACCTTCTTCTTAACCTTCTTACCATGAACTCTTTTCCATTCTTATCTCTGCTATCTTTGTCTTTGTCTTTATCTTCTTCATCTCTATTATGTTTACCTTTCTTGTTATTCTTGTTATTTTATAAAACCTTCTTTAAACTCCACCAAGCATCAACAGTAGCTCCAATTCTTGCTAATTAGATAGTATTCTTCTCTTGTCCCTCAACTAAGTTTCAGAAGAACTTTCCAACATCATAATACTCTTCCACAAGCTTTTGGAATACCTGCTGAATAATACTAAGAATTCTACTATAAGTAAGAACTTGTTATAAGACAAAAGTGTGGACAGACTTTGGTAGGGTTAGGGTTAGGACATAAATAGGACAATAGTATTATTATTAGTCTACAATGGAAAAAGGGCACATGACCTGGAAGTCATGTGATAGAAAGTTAGAATAGTCTAAAGCAGTCTGGAAGGACTTAAGGTGTAGAAGGATCGAAAGGAGTCTAGATAGTAGTTAGGGTTAGGAGTGATGTCAAGGGACAACAGTTCCTCATGGTGTACATATGTACGATGGAGATTAAGAGTATGACATCAGAGTACATGTATATGGCATGGTAACCTTATGGTGGATGAGTAATAGAACATGAGGACAATGTATGGATATTAGGACAGGTAGAGATTGTTATAACATGGACCACATTGTATTTATATAAATAGAGAAGTAATGCAGCAAGGGCTCCTTGTCAAATTCTCTTGTAATCCCCACTACTAGATAGCCAGTTAAGAGCTTTACTGAAGTAAGCAAACTACAGGGTTGTTACAACTAGTGGTTGTTACAACAGAACTAGCTTCTTGGCAGCAGTGGTATTGACATATGAAATGCACTGCTGCTTAATAATAATGTACTCTACATAGACAAGGGAGTGACTATAGATAAAGAAATTAATTAGTGAAAATGAAATAGAAAATTAGAAATTTGCTACTTATCTGTTATTGTATATTAGGTAATCTTACTTGGCATGCATATATCTCTCATAAGAGTTCTTACCCTCTATCTTTACTGTATCATCTTTATAATATCTCTTTGCTTGCTTTTATTTTGCTATTTGAAATGGCCACCATTTGGCCTTGTCCTCTGAGGAGATCTCCTTACATTGGTTCCTACTATTTAGAAGATTTCACAGTATTTCCTAATTGCAGCTTTATCATTCAGGACCTTATCCTAGAACTTTTTCAAATCTTCCAACCTTTTCTTCTTTAATTTCTCCTCCTTATACTGTCTCTATACAGCCTTCTCCTATACTTTGGCCTTAACAGTCTTTCTTGCTTCCTGTGTTATCCAATTAATATGATATACTTCTACTATCTCTTCTAGGCAGGCTTAAAGCTGCTGCTGTTCCTTGTACTATTATTACATTTCTATACACTATTGCTTAAGTATTTTAGCATCAGTCTCTGAAATGTTTGATGAGGGAGAAGACATAGTAGTATAGAGAAGAAAAATAAAAAATTTTCTTTCTTTTATATATTGACTTAGGTACTATTATAAGTTTACTAGATAAACTAAATAGCATTTCAAAGACTTAGTTCTAAGAGAGAAATACTGTTATATCCCAAGTCAACCTGTTGTCATATGCAAGTCCACCTGTCTGGAAATAACATCCCCATAGTGAAACTACCTCCGAATCATACAAGCCCACCTTCCATAGCAGCCACCTTTCTCGCAACATGTCTTATGGTGTTGCTGCAACCATCTGGGTATTCCATCTTCCATGGTGGAGATACTCCTATTCAACTTGGTCTTCCATGATGGAGTTACTCCTGTCAGTGTCTCAACACTGAAACCTCCACTTGGGATAATAGGGGTTTCACCACTAAAACCCCAAGCATCTCCTATACTATCTGTTTGTATATAAGACTAGTAGTTACACTGTAATTCACTAGTCTGATAATCGACAAAGATAACCTCTTATTGAACTCAATCTCTGATGTTCAACAG
>Ga0157364_1009139_pt1 | contig 10264 bp, 6 predicted proteins | sample AttsexASBM2_FD_111476 | JGI IMG/M metagenome (GOLD analysis project Ga0157364, IMG submission 111476) | Fungus gardens microbial communities from leaf cutter ant in Ribeirão Preto, State of São Paulo, Brazil - Atta sexdens ASBM2 | ecosystem: Host-associated > Fungi > Mycelium > Unclassified ... | reverse complement strand
TTGGATGTGTGTACGATTCAGATGATGGAACATATTCGTCGGCCGTGAAACCATTTTGTCACCCTTAGATCTATCTCTTTCGCTCTTATTCTTGATTCTTTTCCTTCTCGCGCATCGCCTCTCTTGCCCAGCGAGGAGGAAGCTGCGGATAATATTGGCGCGAGGGGGAGAAAGATGCAACGAGACGAACTGGAAGCGGGCGGAACCAGGACGATGCTGTTGGATAGTAAAATATTGGCCAGACTGGCGGGCGCCGACGAACGACTTTTTCATCGGACGCTTTCGCTTCAACGACGACCGGCGACAACGAGGACGAGTACTATTACTACTATGCTACCACTACCATCACTGCTCCAATATGGGTTAGGTCTCTCCATTCCGCTCTATCTTCTTTCTCCTTTCGTTTTTGTAAACCCCTCTTCTCTATTCTGTTGAGTTCTTTTCCTCTCGTTCGCATGCGATGCTTCTTTTGTTACCATACCCACAGACCGATGGCGACGGTACGTGCCTCTGAAACTTTCAGCTTTTCCTCCCCGTTTAAGGCATTCCATCCTATTGCGACGCTTCCTGTATATTTTTTCTATTGCCAAGTAGTGGTGCGGAAATAGATTTTAACTCTTAACTTCACTGACGAAATCTGACCTACACAACTACTCGCGGAGTAGTTTTGTCCTCTAATTTTGATAAAAGTTTTAACTGAAATGAAATTTTTTAAAATTGATGTTTTTTTGATTTGGTATAATAATTAAACATTCTGAAGCTGAAAGATAATTTATTACAAATATAACAGAAAATAAAGTTTTTAAGGCTCTAAGAAATAAAGATTTTTTTCTAATTTTCGATAATTAACTTTAGTATAGAATTTTTTCCAAATAACATTAATCTTAAGCTACAGTTGTATTTCAATCAGTCTTCCAATCAGCTTTACTAAATAAAGATTTGTTGACAAAAACTATAGAGAAAGAAAATTATGAGGAAAAATGTGGGATATAAAAACATGCTCTAGACGATATCTACAAGCACTTGTCAGTGCACGTCCTAGTGTGAGATGCGGACCAGCACTGAAAATATGGAGGCGCGGCAACATCGATTATGCTACGCAAGAAATATTTGCATAATTAAATGCGGTGGAATACGTTTGTATTCCGCCAGTGAAATTAAGGATTAATATTTCTTCGTGAGCACGACGGCGTCTTTCGCGACGAGCTCTTCGAAAATTTAGCGAGAGTCTTTGCGCGCGAGAAAGATTAAGTATAACTCTACTCCCGTTCTCTTTACTTGACTCACGAAAGCGCAAAATCATAATTCCGAAACTTGCGTGCTTTATATACGACCAATGTGTTTGCTCATTGACGGGAGGGAATATGCATCGTCAATGTTTCTCTTCGTAACTTAGAAGTTAGGTGTCATCTCTTAGATATATGAATTTATGATGAAATTATGATATTTTATTTTTGTGCTATGCAATATTAATCGTGATGTTATTTCAAACATATTCATATTTAAAACAAGTTTTAAGCATTACGTTATTTTGAATATATAGGTATCTGTTTTAAATGTAAATAAATGTTTAAAAAATTCTTTGGAAATTTAACAAAGATTTTAGTAAATGTTTTGTAGATCAGAGAGACAACATTAATATCTCCACTGATGTTCCGTATCTCATTAACATTTATTAATTACAATACAATTGATGATTTCTCTATCACTCTCACTAATGTTTATCAAGTTGTATGCTTTCACTCTCTTTAACGTTTTCTATTTGACATGTAACGAATATCCGGATGTCGCTTAGGGGAACTCGAGTCCCTGGATCGCTCTGAAATCTCGCCTAGGAGTGTCTTTCGACTCACCCTGAGTTTTCTCGATAGATAAACTCGTGGTCAGACTATCCGCGACGACGCCTAGGGGAAACTCTGAGTCGTGATCACGCACGCACGCACATGTAAGATGGACTCGTAATAATGTTTCGTAGTCTGGATAGATACTGTTCGTATTCTGGTTTGATCATCAGTCGAATGAATTCAGTGCCAGGATCCCCCATGGGCCCTCGATTTCTTTCCGGATTCCAAATTGTGGAGATTACATGTTGGCAGCGGCGGCGTTTCGGACAATAGCAAACGGATTAAGAATCACAAACGCCGACAATCACTTTTAACTGCACTTTTAACTGCTTTAAACTGCTACTGTGATTTCTTCCTGTCGAGATTCTAATTCTCCTGTCATCCGTATACATGTAAGCGCGCGCATGAGTCTTTGATTTTGTCCGACCATGATTTCGTATTGTCGTGCACGATTTTTACGCAACAATAAAAGTAATATATTGCTTTGAACCGCAATATATTGATAAAAATTTATTTTTCGGAAAAAATTTAACAGAAATTTCAGTAAAAGTATTATATATTGTTTTGGGCGCATATATTATATTAATAAAAATTTATTTTTCAATAAATAATCGTAAAAAAACAATTACTAAATATTTGTAAATATTAAGAGCGTAAAGCACAAAAAGTAGTAATAAATTAAATATATAATAAATTATAATAAATTAAAACGAATAAACAAAGACAAATTTAAGTTAATTTACTTATATCGCTCCCTTACTTAAAAAATGACACAACTAAAAAAATGTAATTTTCAAGTTACTATCATGAGTTAGACACATTAAATATCTTGCCAATTATCAAGAGTGAATTAATTTAACTTCATAAAAAATTATTTAAAAAAAATTAAAATCATTACAGCTCAAAAAAGATAATTGTTTAAATGTTATGAAATGAAAATGAGAAAATGATACATACTTATATTAGAAATATATTCTTTTTGCTAATATTATTTGATCGATCAATAATTTTTTCTCAAGTTGAAAAAATTTTTTGGGAAACTTAATTTTTAAATTATATCACTTTTAATATAACAGTTTAATAATTTGATCAATCAGTAATTTTTATTATTGAATATTTTTATTATTGATTGATTATATTATTGAATCATTTAATATAATTTTGTTTAAGTTGAAAAATTTTTCTGAGAAACTTAGTTTTTAAATTGTATCACTTTTTTTTTAGTAAAATATAATTTAATAAATTAATGTCACATTGGTTTTTGTTATATTATATTTATAGCCATGATTTAATTATAAAAAATTTACGTGAAATTTATCTTATATAACTTGAATTTTATAATTTTTCGTAAAATAATAATTTCTGGAGAAAAAGTCAGACGTGTATAGTTATATTACATAATAGTTTTATTTTTTAATTTTGTTACTTTGGAAAAGAGAATAGAAAGAGAGTAAGAAAAGAAATATTATTTTATAATATAAAAAAACATGACTTGAAATGAATAAAATTACAAAATTTTAAAGCATTAAAATTAAAAGTTGTAAAATACTATTCTTTATTACGACATTGTATATCATATTCTGAAAGATAATATTGGATGATAATTTTGTAATATTAATTTGCGATATTTGTTCAAGAATATATGTATAGGTTGTATTTTATAAAGTGTTGAATATTTCAAAATGATATGTCTATAATACTGTTGGCGCTTGGTCTTATTATTTGTTATTGCGGCATACGGCGTGTGTTTATACAAGATCATCGTGTTACCATTCGCACAGTTCAAACGTGCAGGTAGCATCTCGTCGAGCCGCATATCGTCGCATTCGAAATACAAAATGTTTCCTGCGAACAATTAGCGATTATCAATCAGCGAAATTGATTAACTTTGATCATTAATGCCATGTAAATTTCATATTCGAAATGCAGCGGTTATTCATCGAAACATTATTTCACTCGATTTATTTCTTTGAGAAATAGGAATTAAAATTGTAGAGAAAACTCATCAAGAAATAATCCTGTGACTCCATCAGATATTAAAATGGAAGTTCTGGATAGAAGTTTTGAAAAAAGGGCAAGAAGAGATTTAACAAAAATTAGAGAGAGACAAGAGACTATCTAAAGAGATTAACTCAGACAATTCAGAAGTGTCAGAATAGAACAAAAGTCAGATTCCGCACACCAACATGGCACATAGAAGAGAGAAGTGGAGGCATAGGTTTCTTTCAATATCACAAAAGGATGAGAAACAAAAAAAATAAATTTATTAAAAAAGGGGAGGATAAAAATTACAAATTTTCTCGTTTTGTAGTATTTACTGTGATAATTCTAAATATATTTAATAGATACTTTATCGATTATTTAAATTTAGGTATATCTTGCATTTTCTTCGTCGATTTAAAAATATTATAGTTTGCTATACACAATACGGAATAATATAGACTAATTATTGAATAAGTCAATAGAAATTTGTACATATTTTTCATTAACATTTTGCGTATTTTGGGGATATCATGTATTTGGAATGTAAATATTCAACACTCATTTTTGGTTATTTGCTGCATTTCGAGCTATTAAATTGACTCTATTTAATTGTATCATCCATATCAGTATGAGTTTGACGCAATTGCGAATTCCAACTAGCTGAAAATAGTTTGTCTCAAGCTGATAATGAAGAAATATCACAGCTTAATGGAATTGTTTTTCTTGTTACTGTTTCGTCACACTGGAGTAAAATGCGCATTATAAGAATTAAAACATCCGGCTATCATCTGATAATTAAAGTATGCGACCCTAATTAACCGTATTTTCGCGAATGGGAGCGTTGTGAATTTAATGAAAAAATCTGAGAATAATAAAGAAAGAGGATTGAAAGACATTAGATGATAGAATAATGTAAATGTATATCTAAATATAATATATATTTTACAATATATATTATATACTATATATTTTTATGAAATGCGCACACACTTCATCCGATATCCTCGTTATTCTCGCATTATTCCATTTATAAATAATTCCGTTATAAATTCATGATATAAAAACAGGTTCAAAACGCTATTTCTGTTTAATAATCAACAATCGATGAGAATCTACATCGCGCGTGCTAAGAATATAATTCTATATCTGGCGAAGTTCACTACGTAAGTATAGTTTCAATTGTGTTCTTGCATAAATATTAACGATAGTTTCTATCGCATCGTGCTTTCTTTATAATGACGTACTAAGACTGGCTATCCATTCTCAATTTGAAGACCGTCTCTTAAGTCTTAAGATGCTAATATAATTTTCTGATTGGTTCATAATATCTTAAGCACTAGTTTAAGACCATCTCGAATCTTGAGCAACGTCTATGGACACCATCCTATATCTCTCTGCAAACCAAGTGTGACATACTTCAGCAAGAAATTTCTATAAATTTAAAAAAAATACCGCTCGCATGTTGCCGGTTTCGTGCAACTAGAGAGTGCGTTGTTACCAATTATAATACTAAATTATAGTATATTTATGGCGAAATATAGCATGGGATATAAGATATATCCACATATGATGTTAATTTTCCATCTGGTTTGCGGAGGGATATCGCCATTATAAAGGAGATTTTGCTCTGGTATAAAAAGTAACTTCAATTTTCTGGTAGCTTCAAGAATGCATGCAGATGTAACGGGAGTACATTTCGGTAGTTACATGCGTTACGCAATGTATGTAACTAAAACCGAGAGAACATTTATATGAAATGTGACATTGTTACACATATCGCATCTAATTAATTAGATTACTCGGCCTATGTATCCTATTTATGTGGTGCAAGGAATTGTGTTTCGCGTAACTCTCTGGCCACGCGAGATACGCGCGTGCAAAACATATCCAAGTTTAATTTGAGTATGTTGTTAGCACAGTTTTGTTTAAATAATAATATTACAATTTAACAATTCCACTCATTAAAAAGTAGCGTAATCACGAAAAATTATGAGTAAAGGATATAATGGATGCAAATATGAATCGCAAATATGAATATTATTCTTCATGAATAATACTACGATTTTTTTCCATATATATTTTACAGTTAAATGGGATTATCTAGTTTCTGCATTTGCGCATTACGACTTACGTGTTAAACTAAATAATAAAATCAGAAAAATGTATAACTTGGATAAGATATTTGATGCTAACATTTGGGGTACAAATAATTATCCAAAATCGTATTACGGGAAAATTTTTATAATTATGAGAAGAATATTTACTAAAAATCTCACATATATGTAATAATGTATAATAAAGGAAATTTTATATTGTATGTCTTTATTTATGTGATTATATAATTTTTTTATTCATATACATAAACAAACGATTTGCTCTAGATTATGTTTTTCAAATTTTATTTCGAAGTTACTGACATAAATTTTCGTCTTACAATTCATGCGAAAACATTTTGACGAAGACGGTAACCTTTAAAAGGAAAAAAAATATAATTTTTTTCCGGTAGAGGTGACATAACACGAGAAAATTGAAAAACATACGTCAGGTTTTCTACTCGTTTTTCTTTCACTCAATAAATTGTGAACCAAAATCAACTTGCTACGTATTTCCAAACTTCTACCATTTCCTCGAGGGCCTGTTTGCTCCAAGAGTTTTGGTAATGGCTGTCTTCGGTGATGTCGTTCGATATTCCTTCCGTGAGACCGCCGTGTTTTCAGGGGTGGTGAAACACTTTTTTCTCCAGTGGGAAGTAAGATGTCTAAAGGTTGAGCGGTTGCTGTTTGCGTCCTCTTACAAGCACGAAATAAATTCAAGAGATAAAATAAATTCGAGAAACAGCACGCTCGCACTATTCTTTACACCTTGTTGGTAGAACAGAAGGTACGAATTGTAGGTCGCAATATACGATTTCTTCTTTTACGGATCCGATGTCTATGACCCGTGTCTTCACCTCATTTTTCACGCGGAACCATGAATGTTCATGTCACGAAGAGTGCAGTGACACGATAAACGCTAGGAGCAAAATCTTTATCAATACTACTTGTTTTCTCTTTCTTTTTCTCTCTTACATTTATCATTTTGATGATACGTATATGAAATGCAAATGCTGGAACAATAAATGAAATACGATTTAAAAAGAAGTTTGCTTCGTATACATAACTCATGTCGTAGCCTGATTCATAAATATACTATATATAAATGATTCCAATATTTATTGAGAGAAAAATGTACTAAATTTTAATAAATATTTACTAGAAATTAAAATGCCTATAACGGTCGAAACTGAATCTTTATTGCTTAAATAATTCAATCTTGAATTATTATATCGGTGTGTGTGTGTGTGTACACACACACACTCGCATGTATATGTATACCATATTTGTAGTCTTTCGAACTGCGCGTCGAATTGTTTTTTTCGGACTATAAACGCAATTAAACTACTTTAGTAATTGAGAATTAAATTGATAAGCAATTTTAATAATTTGATGCTACAATTAGGCATCATATTATAAAGATGTTAATATGTTGAAAAACTATTAATAAAAATTTATTACGAAAAATATATTTATAGAAATACTTAATATTGTTTGATAAATATTTGTCTGAATAATGTTAATTGAATATTTACTAAATATAAATATATATTTATTTGATGCTCTTAGTGCAAACAGGCCCTCGAGGAAATGGTAGAAGTTTGGAAATATGCAAGTTAATTTTGGTTCATAATTTATCGAGTGAAAGAAGAACGAGTAGAAAACACCCGACGTGTCTTTTTCAACAAGAACTATTAATTCAATTATTAATTTAATTATTATTACTTTTTATTTAGCAAATATTTATTTTCCATATATATGTTATATCAGTACTATTCAAACAATTATTTATTAAAATCTATTACAGTTTCTCTCTTAGTAGTGCAATATTACTTTTTTTTATTAATGATCTATTTTATTATAAGTATTTCATAAGTTTAATATTTTTGTTTTTTTTTTGTTAGATATATTAAAACAGAATGTGATGATTTTTTTCTAACTCTAACGCTAAACAAAAATTATCCGCTTTTCTCGTACGGTTGATATCCGGATAATCGGATCGGCAGTCGGTAGTTTGAGATTGAGATCTTTCGTTTTGTTGCCTTGTAACGGCGTGTACTGTCGTAATCTCATTACACGCACATTGATCGATCGGGTTAAAACGTTGATGTTCAACTCGCGTCGCGATAACGACAAGCTACAAAAACCCTGGAACGCTCATCGCTCGACGCAATCTCGACATCGTTATTCCGACGACGTAGCTCCTCGTGGTAGCTCGCTTCGCTCGCGCTTTTCCTCTTGCCCGTTTGTCTCCCGTGACAAAATGGACGGTCGTTTTCGCCGTTTACTCGTAACTGTTGTGCTGCGTCGGCCGCGTCAAGCGTGTTGTGTTTGCAGCACGGCGTACGATTATTTGAACGTCTGAAACTCGCCGCGACGGTGAACGCCACTACATCGCCCGCACCGCTTATCATTAATCGTTTCTCTTTATACCATGCGAAATTGTGCGTAATGAGCACTAATCGTGACTATGATCGATTGAAGATGAATGCCGTAGAATTTTATCACGACAACATCGATTTATATTGGCGTGACTGACGATGACAGTTCACGTTTGTGTATAAAATACGACTTAACGTTCGGATTGACGTAATTAATTAGAAATATATTTTTGCATTTTTTTGTTTTTCTAAAAACAACTTATTGAAATCTCGTCTTCTCTCTTTTTCTAGAAAATATTTCCACTGATATCAGTATATATTATTATATTAATATAAAGAGAATTATAATATTTATTTATTACTATTTATTTATACAGTAATCCAATTTCTCGTATAAACATTAATATTTCTTTCAATTGAGTTTTTCAGAAAAAACATTTGTAGCAATTTCTTCCATAGAAGATAATTTCAGTGTCAATATCATAAATTGGTATTTTTTCCTATATAGCGGAGTTAATATCGCGCTTTGATAAACGATAATTCACGATCCTCTAGTCTTAAGAAAATGCTTAGTAAATGCTTGGTAAATATGAAAGATTTCCGTGGTAATAAAACTAAAGCTTGTTATTTCATTAAGTATTAAACAATCCCGAAAGTCTTTTTATATTCATTGTATAGCTATATTACATTGAGAAAAAAATAGTCGAAATTTAAATAAATATTTATTTGAATATTGCCAACTAAACATTTACTTACAATAAATAAACTTACAATAAATATTTGTTTAATAAAAAAAAGTGATTGTTAAATCAAATTAATGTTTCTTCTATCAAATAAATATATTTTTATATTTAATAAATATTTAGTTGATACTATTCAAATAAATATTTATAGAAATTTAGGATATATGTATTTTTTTCTCAGTGTAATAAAGCAATATTTTTTATTTATGTTTAGTATATTCAATATTGTATTGAGTAGTTATGCAAGAGATTAAAATACGCTGTTAGCATAAGTATTACGTATCCAAATAATGACAATGCAGATTTACTTCATATGAATTTTTCGATTAAATTAATATAATAATAATTAATGTTGCGCGAATTACGCAAACATATATTAATTATATGAATGATCAATTTATTTTGAGATGAAGGCATCAAAGTGAATTTGTCATAATTGTTTATAAACTTATTTTATTTTATTCGATATCGCAGCCAATAAAATACTGTTGTCTTATCGATTGATTGAATCAGCGGTGCATGTCGATGATATATTATTTGCTAAATTAGATCTTTATTGAAATATCGAGAGACACAAGAAAAATAGATTAAACATTTACGTTATGACATATTTATAAATGTAAAAAGCAAGCATGTCGATATTTTAGCCTTTTTAGCAAATGCATTTTGCTCAGATGTTTGCAGTAAAGTAACGAGAGATCATCTATCTCTATCTTCCCATCTAGCCATAATGTTTTCAGAGATCGTGTTTTGCGTTATTAAACGCGGAGGAAACGTGAACGTAGTTTTACATCTACATAGCGTATGTCAAAGAGAACGTCCCATATACTCGCGTTTGGATCAATAACGCATACGCTCCAAATCGGAGCAAACCTTACTCGTCCAATCGCAATGAATTGCGCGCGACCGACAAATTTTGTTCGTAATTATTAATTAACAGATGTTTTAAAGAGCGTCGATTGTTGCTTAATACTCGTTGCTTGATACGATAGGATTTTAAAATTAAACCGTTTATTTGCAGTTTATGATTATTGTCGCATATCGTCTATCTCTTTTTCATTATTGCGTTTGTTTTATGGTTTGTAAAGAATAGTAAATGAAAGAGAAAATTGTAAAGTATATTTTTAACTACTCTACACACACACACACACACACACACACACACACACACACACACACACGCACACACGCACGCACGCACGCACGCACGCACGCACGCA
>Ga0157364_1009138_pt1 | contig 10266 bp, 9 predicted proteins | sample AttsexASBM2_FD_111476 | JGI IMG/M metagenome (GOLD analysis project Ga0157364, IMG submission 111476) | Fungus gardens microbial communities from leaf cutter ant in Ribeirão Preto, State of São Paulo, Brazil - Atta sexdens ASBM2 | ecosystem: Host-associated > Fungi > Mycelium > Unclassified ... | reverse complement strand
CTCTGCCATAGAAGACAGAATACCCTGATAGTTGCAGCACTACCAGAAGGCATGTTGTGAAAAAAGTGGCTGCTGTAGAAGACAGGCTTGTATAATTTGGAGATGATATCACCACAGTAATGTGTTTTCTAGATGAATGGACTTGGCATATGACAAGAATATAGTATGCCTACTAATCCTTATATATAAGTAAAACTAAAGAAGAACTTAGGGGTTTTAGAGTACAGCCCTGAGTAAAGGTTTCAGTAGTGAAATACTGACAGAGGTTGAATAGAGGAACTCCACTATAGAAGATCAAGCTGGATAGGAGTAAACTCTGCTGTGGAAGACTGAGTGCTCATGGGATTTGAACAGAATATAATACTACTGCAGAAGATAGGCTATTATTGGATGTGTGGATAGAATAATATTACTATAGAAGACAAGTTATTTTTGAGATTAGACTTAGCATATAATACTATGTAGTTCTCCAGTCTGGAAATTAAACCTAAGTGACTCACTTCTTTTCCTAAGCTTGAACCTAAGCAAAATCACTCTTGCTCAGTTCTCTATCTTGAATTACAGCCATGTAACAGATAGCAGCATAATATATAAGTTAAGGCCAAGGTTATTATCTGCGATTCTATTGCAAGTTCATGAATAAGTATTCTAGCTTGATCTGTAACCTGTGTACTTCACCCACTCTCACAGATAACTATAGATAAGTTTCCACACTTGATCCAACCCTCTTTCATGTGACTAACCTGCTTAAAGTGAGAACTGCACTTAACAGTCATCTAGAACTCCATGAGATTTCTGTGAAATAGAGAGGGCTTTATCTGTGCAGTGATCAGTAATTGGAATGTAGCATGATCTGTTCCGGATGAGGGCAAATGAGTTTGGATGAGTTTGGGCATTATCTGGGATAGATGATGGATGTGATTGGGTTAGTATATGACATAAAGAAATAAAAAAGAAAATCAGAATATGAGCTTAGAATATATTATGACACTTCACTTTTTTCTATCCACATGTCTGAACAAGCTCTATACTGATAGCTTTAACATCAAGTAATATCATTTGGTAAGTAGCTGCCAGTTGTCCACATTGTGCTATGCTCACTATCTTTGTTTCTTTCCAACAGAACTCTGTAGTACCACTCAACTTAGCTATCCGGGCAACGTACACACCATTATTGTATTATAAGACTCACATCAGGAAAAGACTTATGCCGAAAAGACTTGGGCCATGTAAGGCGATTGCGTCACCATACAATGACAAACAAGATACGGCCGGAGTGATTCACCTATCCTGCCAACAACTATGGCACTACCAGTACAAGAGGAAGGTAAATCACTCAGCGAGGCTCTCAATACTGTGAAGATTCAGGTTCAACTGATGAAGCGAAATCTGGTACAGTCTCATCCTTTTTAGATACTCAACCGTCGCTCAAGCCTTTTCGACAGGAACTGGATCAGTTGATGGATGCCCTGAAAAGTGCCAGTCATATGCTCGCAGAACTCAGAACCTCTTCACTTTCACCGAAGCAGTATTATGAATTGTGTATGCTCAGGATCTCGGCTTCATATCCTGGCTTGTGTGCTTACGAATATGCGTACATCCAGACATAGCCGTCTTCGATGCACTCCGGCATCTATCTAATTATCTTTATGATGCACATGCTCAAGGTCGACATTACCTCGCAGACCTCTATGAACTCGTACAATATGCTGGAAACATTGTCCCCCGTCTTTACCTGATGATCACGGTCGGTTCTGTCTATATGTCAGTACCCGAGGCGCCTGTGAAGGAAATCATGAAAGATATGATGGAGATGTCACGAGGCGTCCTTCATCCAATTCGAGGTCTCTTTTTGCGTCATTACTTGAGTGGACAAACAAGAGATAATTTACCAGTTGCACTGGCGACTAGGTCAGCCTATCATATATGGAATGGTAACACTCTCATGAACACTGTTATTTCGTAGTCCTGCTGGCGGCCTCCAGGATTCTATATCTTTTGTCCTTACCAATTTCATTGAAATGAACAAGCTTTGGGTACGCTTGCAGCACCAAGGGCACTCTCGCGACCATGAAAAACGCGAGATGGAACGACGTGAGCTTCGTATCCTCGTCGGGACAAATCTAGTCCGACTCAGTCAGCTTGATGGTGTCGACCTCGACCTATATCAGAGAATAATCCTTCCAAGCATCCTTGAGCAGGTGGTCAGCTGCAAGGATGCAATTGCGCAGGAGTATCTAATGGAAGTCGTTATTCAAGTATGTCATTCCATCAACTTGATTCGATGATCGATTCATCTATTCTCAGGTTTTCACTCCGGAGTTCCATCTTCATACCCTCCGACCTTTCCTTTCAGCAACCGCCCAATTTCATCCTAGGGTTAACATCAAACAAATTGTCATTTCTCTGATTGATCGGCTCGCAGCTTACGCTGCGAGAGAGGCAGAGAGCGAAGACCCAGATGTGACTAAGAAGCAGGAGGAAGCTGCCGCCAAGCGTCTTGCAGAAAAGGTCAAGAAAGCGAAGGCGAAACAGAATGGCGATTATCAAATATCCTCGCCGGAATCAGAACTAAGCAATGCCTGGGCTACCCCTACATCTCCAATCGCCACAACAATCGTTGAATCTCCTGGACCAGAGAGACTTTCCGAATCAACGTCACTTTCCTCAGAGCCTAAGGGAAAAGAGAAACAGGGACCTAGCCGGAAATTTAGAGGCATCCCAGAGGATGTGCAGTTGTTTGATGTGTTCTGGGAACAGGTGGTTCAACTCGTTAAGGTGTGTTTTCCATTTCAACTGTTCGACTTTCTTATTCGGCATAAGGCTCGACCAGATCTATCAATCCAAGATATTACTGCGCTTCTCGTTTCTTTAACCAATCTGTCAGTCAGTTGCTATCCGGACCGGTTGGAGTATGTGGATCAGATCTTGGGTTTCGCGGCCGATAAGATCGGAGAACACTCAGAAAAGTTAGCTGACTTATTGTCTTTTATGTTCCTATGGTCACTCACTTCCCTTTTCTAGTCCAGATGTTCACGCCCAGCAGACAGCTGCAAATCTGTCAGCATTGTTGGTTGCCCCGATCGACTCATATCAGTCTGTCTTGACTCTACTTGCAATTCCCAATTATGTGTCACTTTTGACACAGCAATTATTCCCAGCTCGTCGGTCAATAGCGCATTCAATCATCTCATCAGTTCTCAAGAACGAGACAATAATTGAAACACCCGAGGATGCAGATGGCACATTGAAGCTGCTACGTGTTCTAATCCAGGACCAATCCGATCCCTCTGCCAATCAAATTTCATCAGACGATCAACGGCTTCCTCGAGAGATGCGGAGACAAGGACCTTATTTCGTTGAGCGCGGGGAAATAGCAGAGGAACAGGGTTGGATCGCACGGATGGTGCACCTTTTTAGAGCTGAGTCTCTCGACGCCCAATATGAAGTACGCCGACTCCCGTTCATGTCTTTGCTTCGCGTGCTCATGGCCTAGAAAGCTTCTTCAAACTGCCCGACAGCATTTTGAGACTGGAGGTGATCGGATGCGGTTCACGTTCCCGGCCCTGATCACCTCAGCAATCAAACTCTGTCGGTGCTACAAGAATCGGGATGCCGAGGTACGTCTTGGCTTGACCACCGTCGCATTTTTTCGATCCTATCTTGTAGGAGAGCGACCGGCAAACCAAAGTTACGATGATTTTGAAATTCATCCGGCAGCTCATATCGATACTAGCGGCACAGGTAGAAGCACCAGGAATAGCTCTCCGTCTGTTCCTTTTGGCAGCCCAGATTTCGGACGAGTGTGGTTTTGAAGATCTGACATACGACTTCTACGTACAAGCCTTCACTGTCTACGAGGACAGTATTCCGGAATCTCATGCTCAGTTGCAAGCTATCACACTTATCATTGGTACCTTGTCCGGCGCCAAGGTTTTTGGCATCGACAACTACGATACCCTCATTACCAAGGCGGCTCTTCACGGTGCAAGACTTCTGAAGAAGTGTCATCAAGCTGTCGCAGTTGGATTGGCTAGCCATTTGTGGTGGCAGGAACCATCATTTATGGAGAGCAGCACCAAATGTCCTGAAAAGGAGAAGAAGAAACTCATCAAGCAATCAGAAGAGGATGTCAAACCTGTTGGTATCTTCATTCTGTTGTCGTTCTATCTTGATAAATTATGCGTAGTATCCCCACCAGGACAGTAAGCGTGTCCTGGAATGCCTCCAGAAGTCCCTTCGGATAGCGAATTCGGCCATTGAAGAAATTGTGACCGTTCAATTGTATTGCGATACCCTTGATCAATATCTCTACTACCTTGATCATGGCGCGTCCGCCGTCAGTCCATCCTCAGACATTAAGCCTAAAGTAATGCTTATCTTCGTCCATCAGGTCGCACCTAGATTCATCAATAGCCTGGTAGAGGTCATTGCATCAAGCATCGATAACATCTCTTCTTCCAATGTCCATCCATCTCAGAGTATCCCTCCCAGTCTCATTTCAGGTGTACAAACACCTGAAATGATTCAAAGGCATTTTAGAAGCATACTCGTTCATATCCAACGACGAAAATATGCTACTGTAGAAGGCGTTAACCGCGAAATTGACTCGAAATGGGACGAGGTTGATGTCACCAGTGCTTGCCTGAAGATGGGCATTGGGCGATAGAATGCCTGCTGTTCTGCCCCCATCTGATGTATTGCTATTGACATTATGTCCCAGATGTTCAAAGTTGTCGTTATCATATCGCTTATCACTTATATCTAATGATCTCGTAATTCGGGTTTCAAATACTGCATCTTAGGGCATAGATCCCATATGCAGCTGGTTTTCATCCGAAAGGCTGATTTACAACAGACTGCTTTGGAGCTTCCAATAACTCCGAGATGAGACCCTTTCCGGTTAATTAGGCACTCATCTGTGATTCATCCATGCAAAGTTAACAGAAAAACTATTCAGTGTACTATACTGCAAACATTCTGATCATCTCAATGAGAAATGTACTGCATTTGCCCTAATAACTCTAGGTTTTACACCAACTCACACTCACATATTTGACTTCATGGTAACTAGAGAGATTGCTATTAGGTAAAAAGAGGGTGGGGAGTAAATAAGGCCTGCAAGAGTATCTAGGCCTGTGAAGAGTTGGTCCAGATCAGTGGTCTGAGTGTTTCTATACAGTTGCAACTTGGCTGACTCAAACTTTGATGATTCTACTTCAGTTGGGTGACCTGTGGTCTTTGGTTTTAATAATGACTCCAAGCTGGTTTGAACTATGATTTTTATTTCCAACCATATTCTGTATCTGTTAGGCATAGTTCACACTTAAAGCAAAAGTCCATAGAGTTTAATTTAAATGGAGTTCAAATCAAGTATGGGAACTTACCTAAGAATGTAGTGTTGTAGACTTTGAGAATGATCTTAACTTCAGCTTATTTAAGTATTTTGTCCAAAGCAGTAATCATAATATTTTAAGAAGAAATAAGAGAAAAATAAGAGAATAAAAGTTGGGATTGTCTACTAATTGTTAAGTGAGGTCAATACTTATGCTTAGCTCCAACAGTTAGGTAGATGTTTGATTGAGTTGATCTATAGTAAGATATTGATAGAGTTTAAACTTGAGATAAAAGTAAACTTTGTTATAAAAGACAAAGTCTTTATGGAGTTGTAATATAAGTAATTCTGCTGTAAGAAATATATAATTTGTGAGGTTTATAAATAAGAGTGATCTATAATAGAAGATATCTAAAATTAGGATTTGAACTTTGATATATATATTAGACATAGTTTATATCTCTTATCTAAGATCTAATAAGAATCTCTTGAAAGTCCAAAGAAGTTAGTTAAGTGTTATCTAGTAATATGAAAAGCAGAAGTTGGAATAATCTTTGGCTTTAGCTTATATACTATGCTTCTATAAGTTGTACTGGTCATATTTTGGATAAGATACTTAGAAATAAGAGAGTGGCTAATTCTACTAGAAAGTAAAAGGTGTGTTGTTACTAATACTGAAAGTAGGTAATATTTCTAATTAATTTTCAGGATAAGACTTTACAGTGTAAACTACTAGCTTACATACTAAGTATACTATCTGGGATAGTTATTTATGAATGGAGACTGCTAAGTAAGTTGCTCTAGCTTCTAATGATTCTTGAATATTAGAAATAGAAATTCATAGAGTTGGTAAAAGTCCAGCTAGAACATCTAAAGTAGAATGGAGGCAATTAATCTATACCAGAAAAGATTAGGAAGTATAAATAAGAAAGAGATATTATCTGTATGTTGGAATAGATATAGCCAGATTAGAATGTGACAATATAACAGTAACTTACTCTATTTATATTCTTTTTCTAATATTTATTATTTAGTTCATGTTCATAAACATAAAATCTGAGCTTAAAACTTATTTTGAGACTAGAATTTTGGCATTATGAACTACATACATAAAGAAAGCTATATTTAGTAAGTTTCTAATGATATTTTTCAAGTATATTATGCTACTAAATTTGGTGTGTTATAACTTAAGCTTAAATGCTAAAGTAAAAGAATCTTGTATTAAGTCAACACAAGAAAATCCAATAGATTTTCTACTACAAAGTAACCTACTATTTGGTATTGATATATATATCTTGATATTAACTTACTCTAAAGTATAATTGAGACCTTCTAGTAGTTTTTTTGATATCTTACTATTATATAATCAGATATAACATTGTTTTATGTCTCTATTATACTTTGTGACTCATTGTTGTATCTTTTAGCTAAGTCTATCAAAGGAAAAGAAAATTAGCTAAAGAAAAATAAAATAGAAAAGAAATTTATAATCCAAAGTCTAGATTCCAAGTTCACTTGTTTGAACTGCTTTTTACTAAGAGTTAAAGTTTAAAAAGACAAACTTTAACATAATATTTATATATAAAGAGTTTTTCTTGAATAAGAAAAGATGTATTCAATATATTGTTAACTAGCACTAATTAAAGTATTGTTACATATCTATCTGAGATTATTTGCTATCTGTTTTGGATAATAACTAACTCATATTCAACTTAAGAAATAATATATTCTCTTTTAATATAGATTACCTTCTCTATTCCAATTATCAATTATTTTGCAGACAAACCTTCTCTATTCTATAATTTCCATAGACTCTCTAATAAACCTCTTAGTGACTAGTTATCTAGAATAGCTACTAAGCTTTCTCTTATTATTTTTATAAGTTCAATACTTATATTTGAGGCTAGTAAATATAGTATATGGACTTCAGTCTGATATTAAGTGACATACTTTACTATATTCACAAACTCCATTACTTAAATCTCTTCTCTTCACCTATTCTAAAATTATAATTGTATTACAAACTCAAGACCTTTAGAGTGAGTTAAGAGAAAGAACCTTGTATTAGGATTAACACAAGAAAACTTAATCAAGTTTCTAGTATAAGATTATCTATCTTATATATACTAGACTACTGGTCTATACTATACTATTATTAGTCTACTCTAAAAGACCATATGTTTTTCTTAAAATCAATATGTGTAATATATGCTATATAACATTATTTTTATTCTAGAACCTTCTATAATATTTTATGTAACATGTGACGTTTGTGACAGTCATGTATAATATCACACTAATCCCTAACCCTAAGTTCCCAAAATAAGAAATAAATAAAAAATAAAAATAAAAATAAAAGATAAAATAAAAATAAATAGAGTCTATTATTTTCAACTCTGACAAGTTGCATAACAAATAGTTAAGCACAATTTATATGGTTGTTAGCTACAAGTTAAGGCTAAAGTTATTATCCATTTCATATACTTTCTTCTAAATCAACTTAGCTTATTCTTGGATAAATATTTTACTTAATCTAACTTTTTTATATAAATTTGGTAGATATATTTATAGAGATGGTAGCTATTAATATTTAAAAAATATTAGTAAAAACTGAAATAATTTTCTCAAGCTAGCTTTATTCTAAAAATAAGAGAAAATTTTTGTAAAAAAAATAACTTGATAAGAAAATAAGCCAAGTAAAAAAGCTTGGCAGTCTTAATAAATCTAGAATTTCTAACAGATTCCTTTTCTATATAAACAAATAGCTTTTACTTTATTTTTTTCCACTTTTCTATTTTATTTTCATTTTATTTTCTGATTTTGAACTTAGAGTTGGAGTTAGTATGATGTCACAAGTCACAGTCACACAATCATATATCACAAAGAATATTATAGAAGGTTTTATGTTAGAATTGAAGATAATAGACTTACTTATTTCATTTTATTTCAATTTATTTTCTTATTTTTAGACTTAGGGTTAGGTATTAGTATAACTATTACAAACTGTCATATGATATGACACTATATCACATATTGGTCATAAGTCACATGATCATATGTTACAAAAACATTATCAAAAGTTCTAGAATAATAATGTTATACTATAAGATACTCTTTAGCATAGGCTAGGTTTAGTATAGCACAGACTATTAGCCTAGCATATATAAAGTAGATAGATTATATTTAGAAACTCTATTGAATTCTGTTGTATAAACTGTATACAAGATTTCTTTCTTGACTTAACTTGTAATACTATGATAGTAAAGATATACACAAACTTGAAATAGAACTAGTATATCTCTGATATTGAAGTTTATGAAAGAAACTTAAGAAAGAACCTTCTACTACAATATACACTATATATACTGATATATAGTGTCTTTGTCCATTACTAAATAAAGAAACAAAATCTATAAAAATAAAACTAAACCAAATTAGAATCCAAGAATATATTATAAAACTTTTTACAAAGTAGTCTAAAAGATACAAATCTCTGCTATATAACTCTTGCTAAAAACATAATAATTGTGAAATTAAAAGATTTTGGAGAGTTATAAATATAAATAAAATACAGTCTAGAACATACTTAAATTAGAGAATTCTCTCTAAAAGATTACTTTTAGTTATCTAAGATAGTATAAAAATTAGATCTTTTTAGAAAACAAACTTAGCAGATTCTAATCTATAAAAATGTAAATTATTGTAGTCTATCAAAATATTTAATCTATTATATTGGCTATTTTTTAACTTTTTTTAAGTTCAATATATATACTATAGTAAAATAGTCCAATTATATAGTTTGTATACCTAACCAATTAATACTATATAATGTTATATATAGTAATAGTAATAGTGTAATAATAGACTACTCTTATCTAACAACTTTCTATATAAGATTCTTTTATAGTATAATTGAATATTTACAGTTTTCAAAACTATTTTAGTTCTAGACTCTCTATTCTATACCAAAGTCTTTACTAACTTAGCCCTATTAGTTAAACACTAGAGAACCTTCTATTTTAGGCCCTTCTTCTGCTATGATACTAATATTATAGTATCATCTTAATCTATATAGTAACTTAGCTACTCTTCTAGCTTTTGTATTAATCTTATGCTTGTACTAATAGTAGAATTATTTTCTAGTAGCTTTTTTTACAATACTGCTTCTTCCGATACAATCATACTATATATTATAAGACAAGGAAGTGTGGACAGACTTTAGTAAGGACAGAAATAAGATATAGATAGTAGTTATATTATTAGTCTATGATGAGAGAGAGAAGGCACATGACTGGGAAGTCACATGACATTATATCATAAGGCCTAGAGTGGTCTAGAGTGGTCTAGAAGAATTGGAAAGAGTCTAGAGATGGAGTAACATCAAGAAATATGGTTTCCTCATGGTGTATACATGGTACATATATAAATGATGGAGATGAAGAGTAGGGTTTAGGATATGACATCAGGGTACATGTATATGGCATGCTGGCCTTGAGATAGATATATGGTAGATGAGTAATAGGACATGAGGTAGATTAGTAATGGACATGAGGATAGGGCATGGATATTAGGGTAGGACAATGCATAGTTGTAGCATGGACCATGGATAGACATATAAATAGTCGGTAGAATACTGTTGTAGTTCCCTATTAAATTCTCTTGTAAATTACACAACTCATGTTCTCCACTAGATATCTGCCTTGAGATTTACTTGTAGTACTGTTATTGAACATTAGTCTAGTGGTTGCCACAACACTACAAGTGTTTCTAGATTATTATTGTGGTAACTACTAACCAAGACAGTTAATTGTTATGATCTTAAATCCTTAGGGTGGGATAGAAGAACAACTCTTGTATTGAGTAACACAAGAGAACTCGATAGAGTTCCAAGTACAGAGTAGTCTACCTTATATACTAATCCCCATGGTCCG
>Ga0157364_1009137_pt1 | contig 10266 bp, 8 predicted proteins | sample AttsexASBM2_FD_111476 | JGI IMG/M metagenome (GOLD analysis project Ga0157364, IMG submission 111476) | Fungus gardens microbial communities from leaf cutter ant in Ribeirão Preto, State of São Paulo, Brazil - Atta sexdens ASBM2 | ecosystem: Host-associated > Fungi > Mycelium > Unclassified ... | reverse complement strand
GTGTGTGTGTGTGTGTGTGTGTGTGTGTGTGTGTGTGTGTGTGTAATTTCATCTATTGGTTTACCTCTTATTGTATTGTTATTGATAAGCTTTGTAACAGCAATTTTGCTGACGCCTAATCATTTGTTACTATAGTCTATTATATTATATTTTATGTCTATTACTCTGTTAACATATAGTCTTCTTCATAAAACTTTGCAATAAACTAAACTAAACTAAACTAAATTAAATTAAATTAAATTAATTTTACAGAAAAACAGCAAGAGATAAAAATTATCTATTTTCTTCTCATAAAGCTCTAAGAATTTTTTTAGAATTTTTGATAGTAATTTTTTAGTACTGCATTTTCTTATTGGTAACTATTTTTACCAACATAGGAAAATATGGTATTACAAAATTCTGAAAAAATTCTCAGAACTTTATGAGAAGAAAATAAGCAATTTTTGTCTCTTGCTATTTTTCTGTAAAGTTGATAGTATTTTAGTAAAAATTATTGAAGATCCATATTTTTGCTAATTAATATCTTGTCAATCATCGCAAAATGGTAGAAGACTTTTTAACTTAGTTAGTCCGTTCTATCTACAAGCGTTTGGCAGAAATCTTGAGGGACACTCTGTCGCAGTAATTAGTACAAACGTATTTGTAAAACGTATATAAACAATAATAAGATATCGAAATGATAATCCAGATATGTATGTATACATATATATATATACATATATATATATTTACAAGTTTTTAAGATAGTAGTATCATTATCAAATCAACGATCAATTTAATTCTGATAGTATTTCAACTTTAATTTATGATTACGAAAAACAGTTTAAATGAATTTAGAATTTACATATAAAAATATTATTAGAAACATTATTAGAAAATATTATTACTAAAATCTAGCTTCAATTTATTCAATATATAACGATCTAAATTACTTTATTATTGACGAAAATATTATTTATAATAAATTGTAAGATAATAAGCCGTCACATATATACACGCTCGCGCGAACACATTTTCAAATAAAAAAAGTAAATATCATACGACTGTATTATTAATTAAATTGATATATTTAATATATTTAATAATAAATTTTATCAATTGCAAATATCAGATTTTTAATAAGAACTATTATCTATCCATTTATTACAAAAAATATGTCCAAATGTGTGTTAAATGTGTAACATTTGTGAAAACGTAAAAAAAAACGAGTTCGGAAGGAAGTAAAAGAAATTAGAGTAATACTAATTATCATTTTTATAATTTAATATCTTAAATAAGATAACATTTAAAATAATATGTATCTTATATTTTAATATATAAATTTATTGCAATTTAATATTCATTATTTATTTTATTCATTAATTTATTCCATTTTGATCTTAAAGTAAAAAATGTAATTTAGGTTGGTTTAGCTTTTAAAATATACAACAATGTTGCTTGGCGAAATTCAACCTTGAGACAAATATACTCGTTTTATGAGGAGTGATTATTCCGGTTAGTAGATCGTGTAATTAGTGCTCGAAAAATAAAGAAAAAAAATTCGTCGAGCTCATACAAAACTATACATACTTACATACAATGACTATTATTTAATTTGACAATTAGTTTTATTGTAGAATTAAAAGCAAAGAAGTTTATTACTAATCTTCCTGCTGATATCATAATAAATATAAGTGAGCATTATATTATTACAGTTCATTAACATAATATTTCGGTAGTATCTTTTTGTAAAAAATATTTATTTACTCTATGTACAAATTGCGTTTCACAAATTTCGAGATTCTCGAGCTTTAAACATACCTATGTGGTCAATTCTGATATCAAGGAAAACTTTTTTTTATTAGGAATATCAATCGTGCGTATAATACCTCTCCCCAGAATGTAAAAGTCTTCGATCATCGTCGAAATGTTTAAGACGAGTTTACCATCAGCATCGAGTTTTCTACAATTGGCATCCGACACTTTAAAATCTTTATGCTCGAGGACAGTGGGTTTCAACAGAACCCCGATCACCGCTCCACCATAAGTATCATGGAAAAACAATGCGTAATCCCCATAACCATCCTAAAAATGAAAAAGAAACGAATATATAGAATACAGCGCTTCAAACTATTTAGATATTTAATATTTAAATCACATGACATTAATTTCTTTTCTTTTTAAGTATACTGTATGCATCAAAATAATTCAATAAAATTAAGTCATTTTTAATTGTTGACAGCTTATATAATTTATTCTTACTCTTAAATCTTTTAAGAAACATTGTATAGGATCGAAGTCCACGACTGGAATTTTTTGAAGAGAATGAATCTTATATGGATGTAAATCTACGAGTTTTGCTTTATTGGGTACATCAACTGCCTGCAGTCTTCTAGGAATCATACGTGACTTTAAATGCAGCAAACAATCGTATTCCAAGAGCGGAGGACGGAATATAGGTTTTAAATCCAGAACTATATTGTTGAACAATAAATCGTCGAATAATTTCAGCGATTCCTTCGCGAGTATACTCATACGGTTTAAAACCAAATGCGATGGAGCTTTTCTAGTCCACAAGGTTTTCTGCTGATCGTAAGGAGTAGATACGAATAAGGGTGGTAGAGAACTGCGAGCTGTATTAAATAATGTTTCCACGGCAGCAATTTCTTCATCTGTAAAATATTATATATTGATATATTCTTTTATATAATAAAATAAGGTCAAAAGCGATAATATAATCTAAAATAAATATTTTCCGCTCGTCTTTTTCATATATCCTTACAGAAATCTAATTTAATGAAAGATAATGATTTATTATGAATATTAAAAATACTGATAAGTGCTTTTAATATTTAAAATAAATAATTATTCATTACTTTCTAATTAAATTTCTGTAACGATATTTGGATAAAATCAATTTTGATTTTAATATCAATTGATTATTTCAATAAAATGATTATTTCTAAAATGATTATTTATAATTTGATTGATGAAATGATTATTTCTATAAATGATCATTTATAAAATGATTATTATAATAATACATTGCGATAATTTGGTCATTAAAAAATAAGAAAATTAAATTATTGATTTACTGGTCATCTCGTCGTTGAAATTAACAATTACGGGATCAGTATTCCAATGAGCTCTCGCAACAATTTCTAAAAATCGTAGAAATGCTACTTGTGGTGTCTGAGCCGGCTTATATGGCTCTGGTGCTAAGTACAACGATGCCATGAGCAATTCAACTACAATTCCAGGTATATGAGTATCATCTAACAGTTGCGCTGATAACCAACGTTTCGCCAAACAGCAAGCGGGACCGAATGATGGTTGCTGAGAATGCAATCTGAAAGAACAAGAATTGAGACTGTAATATATACTATTCATTTTTTTTATTTATTACACATTTATCTCATACGAATTATGGAGGCATATCTCTTATTTAATTTTCAATATTCTAAATTTTGTATGATATATATAAAATCTCAGATTTATAAAGGAATGATTTTTATATTAATCATCTTTAGAGGCAATCATTAATTATAGTAATGTTTCTTATATCATGCAGTCTAAAAAAATCTGCTGACACTCAAATCCGAAATAAAAATTCTAATTTAGGAAAGTGTTACTTTCAAAATAAAAGATATGTTCTTAATAATCTATGAATTAACAAGAATTATATTCATCAATTTTTACCCATGCAAGGCGCTACTTAATTTTGGTAAATGAAACAATTTGTTTTCTAATTCAATGGATTCTTCATTGTCCCTGTATTTAATCACTCCGTCTTCCTTGACTTGTTTCATTAAAGCAATTTCTTTCTGATGTGCCACTCTCAATCGAAAAACGAACCCATTCTAATAAAAAGATAATTGTATACTTTCTATTAAGGAGAATGTATAATTTAAATGCAATATTATAGAATATTTACAATACAATTACTATTAGAAATATTATAGTAGTAAAATAATCCATTAACCTGGTAAACATCTATATAAGAAGGATTCGCCTGTACTGTCAGTGCATGCTGCGTCCTGAGACATTCCGCGATTTGTATGTAAAATGCCGTTTTCGTCTTCCTAATGGCTTCCAATTCCTCAGGCCATTTCCCACTAGTCGATAACTGTAATATCGCATCGAGCGCGTGAACATATGTAGGGCATTTTGTGATGTTTTTTGAAAGACTCAAGCAATTTTTGTTTTCCTCGGTGATACCATTAATCTGTCGATGAACGGTAGCAAGCGGTGGAAAGACTTCGGCATATCGGAAAACCGGACTCGAGCCTTGCACACCATTTATTGTCAAAGGCATATCGTTCAAAGACATCAAATTTTTCTCTAAGGTATTGAAAGCTTGCAGAACCTTCAGCGTAGCTTCTTCACCAGTCCCGTATACGAAGTGTGTTATTTTATACTAAATAAAAGGACATACTCATAAAGTATATAAAATTTAAAGAAAATAGTTAGTAACTAAAAATAAAGCATCTTAAATGAATATGTTAGTAATCATAAAGTCACCTTGTGTAATTTTAACAAATCTTCCACTTGATTCGCGACGTATAAATATTGATTTTTGAAGATACTGAACTTTGTTTCTAATAGAAATCTTATTATCTTCCTACATATTATTCTCTTATCTGTGAGAGTTTTGCCTTTTGACCAAATCACAGCCTCACGAATGGCTCCATCTTTAAATCTACGTAATTCGGATTTGCCGCCCCAAAAATTTCTGAAGTCAACTGCCTACAAAATAGAATACAAAAATTTTATATTTTATAGCACATTGTAAATATTAATTTTTAAAATATTATCGTTACTTTAAATAATAATTGTTGCATTCTTTATTTTATCATCGTTTTAAGATGTTATTTTAATGACTTGCTTACTTCTGGTAAATTCGCTTCAGGTCCTTTATTCACGATATTGAAACATGTTTCAGGATTCAATTCTAGTCCAATAACAAGCTTTCCAATACTATCTGGTATCTTCTCGGTGCATTCCCATTCCTTACATACATTGGGTAGTACGCACAATCGATTAATTCTATCTCCTAAACCTCTCTTCAGAACATCAAAAAGCAGTTTAATCGCTTGACTACGTTTATCAGGTCCGTAATTTAGTTTATTATCCACGGTGGATTTGGCATTCACTGTTATCTCTAAAAAGGATTTGTCCCGAAAACTAAACATATAGAAATGACGAAAGTTATTAAAATAGATCTGACCTTTATAATACAAAAATTTATATCAATTTGTGAATTACCATAAAATGTGATCAAATGCTCTATGAAATGGCACATTTCGCATGAAAAGTGCATGAAAGCTATCGACGTGTATATTATCTACGTGTTTCAAGCATAGCGCCGCTTCTCTTTGTACCCACGAAAAAGTATCTTTCGATAGATTCGCAGCGAAATTACAATATCCACTTGTATCAAGAAAGACACAATCGTAGTACTTGTGATAATGGGATACTTGATTTTGATTATCCTTATCTTCACACATAGTAATTCCACTCTCGCACCAATTTCCCTGTGCTATTTCAAATAAATGTAATTACTATCTCAGATAATGCAAAAAAAAACAGCGTAATAACTTTTAATAACTTTTCAAGATACCTAAGCAAATCCAGATATTTCGTACAATTTGATAGCTACTCATGAAAGTATTCAGTTTTTTCTCGCGTAGTAAATAGATTACAAACATAGTAATGATGTGGCTAGTGAAGCCATCGTATCCCTTATTCAATTCACGTTGGCGCAACCATATTTTCAGCAAGATTATACCATCCCTCAAATTTGGATACTCTTTTATTGCTTGCGCAACTTCGGAATTTGTCCTTAACATTATCAAATCATGCAATACTAGAGAGTTATAGTATGGAGTGGGCGGTAAAGACGCTGTAGACAAAATAGCACATAATAAATATATTATAAATATATACAATAAAAAATATATTATAATTTTATGGTATAAAATTCTACAATAATTTTTCTAATTTTTCTCCATTTAAAATATAAATATATAAATCAAACTTACTATCTTCCAAAGAACTGCTTTGCTTGTTGTTGAAATACCATCCTGGCCTAACACTATTTTTCTCCGGCAAAAATCTATTCAACTTAAAACTACTTTCTTGTGCAGATATGTGTATTACTATGTCCACCTTTTTGTTTAACCTTCCACTAGGCCGAAGCTTCAAGGAAGGTCTTAGATTGTCACCGATAAATTTCTTGGTTTCAGCGATATCGCTTCCTATATTTGACGCTATGAACGCCAAATATGTTGCTTTCTTTCTAAAATACACATAGTTCTGATAATCCTGCTTCCGGAATAAACTGGTTGGCATTTCCACCATTACATCTACGGTAACAGTAGATCCAAGAATACATCCTGAATTATAAGATCCAACCACACTAATGTTGGATGGCTTCAAGAATTTAAAAACACTTTTAGTTTCTTTTGGTATGTTCGGCATAGGAATGCAAATACCTAATTTATCATTCAAATTATTATCTACAAGCTGAAATATATCAATAGATTAGACATAATTTATTGCCTCTTGTATCTTACAGTTTAGTTTAGATGTGTTACTTGCCGAAATTTCTTCAATCTCTTCGATAGATTCAATTGTTGTTTTCAACTTCTCAAACCAAATCTCAAACAACGCTTTATATTTATTTTTGACTCTTACTTCGTTGAGAATCTCTTCAATTTGAAGTCGAAATAAATTTGAATGAAATAAATTCTCAGTTTCCCTAAGCTGACTGAGTTCTTCGATCGTTGGTTGCTTGTAAAGATTTTTTTCTAATTTTTTCTTTTTCTTAGGTGTTGTCTCGGTTAACTCGTCTGTGACTTTTTTCCTCTTTTTTTCTTGATTTCCTGTAAGATGTTCAATCTCTTGACTGTCCAATTCTATTTCTTCCTCTTCATCATCTTGTATGGAATCTGTATTGTCAAATTTAAGATCTTCATCATCGTTCTCGTCTTCTATCAGATCTGCATTATCAGAGTTCACTGAATCCTCTTCATCAATTTCTGAATTTATTGAACTTTCATTGTCAGATTCAGAATTCATTGAGTCTTCATTTTCAACAGTATTCTCAGCCTTGTGTTTCATTTTGCTCAACTAGAATTATTTATCAAACATCTTTTTTTTTAATTATTTCTATAGAAGTGTTATTATACATCAAGCAAAGGATATTTCTAAATTTAAATACATGCATGTAAATACACTAATACACTTAAATTAATATATCAATTTAAAATAATATATAAAATAATAAATCACTTTAACACATTAAATTCTAAGAATTATACAGCAAGGAATAATATATCTGAGTTAAAATATAAATACATTAAATAAATTTGCAGTCTAACGCTCCTTCAATTTTCCTGTAATTTCATAAATTTGTGTATTTTCATGCACAAAATATATTCCATGTATATTCAACATATAATTATCAAGTGATTTTCCTTCTCGGAATAAATTCTATGTCTGAAAATAACAAACATAAAAAATTACATAAAAATTAGAGATGGGAATATTATAGTGCATATTTACCATACAATAATATAAAAACTTAGATATGATAGAAAAATAATTTTTAATATTACTGCACAGAAACATAAAACTTTCTTGAGAGAAGGTTAAGAATTAGAAACCCAACTCGATGCTTCATTAAATAAAATACAGTAATAAAATTTGATATACCATCGAAGGTCCCTTCATTTTCCTTACTGTTGTGTGATTCAAAAGCAATTTTTAATTTTTATTTGAGCTTTATGTTGTAAAACACATCGGCTAGAAAAACCACATGCTTGACAATATTTCCCAGCAGCAGAACATTCCGTTTGACCACGTGACCAAAATTACTCGTTGCAACGACATCTGTTCTCCATTTTTTTCTCTTAAAACTCACATTTCTTCGTCGGTATACCATTGTTGGATGAACAAGTTTTTATCAATTAACATCTGGAAAAATAATATCGCGTATAATTAATCCTAGAGATCGATGGAAACATATGTAAAATATTCGTGAAAGAATAATCAACGCGAAATCTGACGAATCCTCGTTCCAATTAGAAACGCGCTGTTCCGCGAAATAATTGCAATGCAGATTCACAATGCGTTCCATGCTGCTTTTCCGGTAAAAGTCATTGCATAACGGTCAATCAGTTCATCGCGTAGCTCTCACTTTCATTTCATCATTCTAACGCCTCGTTTTTCGCCCAGAAATAAGAAAACGGATTTTCGAAGATTTTCTAGCGCGACATGAGTTATCGACGGATGGCGATCTGCTGCACCCTGCGCGGTCGTGTCGACATCGGTGTCAATGACAGCTGGGCGCGATGACGACAGTCAATGGCGTACGCGCAAGGTAGATACACCTGTGTCGATGTGTCAAAGGCCGAGTCTCGACGTTAAATCGCCGTTAAAACGCCGAGTGCTCGAGTGCTATCGTGCGATCCGTGCGGATGTGCTGTCAATCCTAGGAGTGGTCTGTGAAGCGAATCGTGCTGAATCCAGGGAATCGCGGCACTGGAGAACCGTATGTGCTGTCTAACGTGGATGTTTATGGCTGGCATGTTAAATGGCAATGAACATGGAAGTGGCGGAGGCGTCCGGGCTGGCGTCCGACGCCCGTCTCTCGATGTCGGCGGATTTGCCCGACGACGCTAGCTCGGAGACCCACGGCGGATCCACGACGCTCGCGGGCGAGTTGTTGCCGCGCGCCGGTGAAGACGCGACGGGTGAGGATCCTGTCGATGCGCGACCAACGACGAGCGACGGCGACACGACGGGAGTAAGGTGCGAAGAGACTCTGAAGAGCTCGTTGACGGACAACGGTCCGCGTGTATTGCAGACTCCATTGGCTTTTACCATCGATTTCGGCAACAAGGAAGTGGACACTGCGAAGTATCAGAACTTGTTCGAAAGGTACAATGCTAGACACAGGCGGAACCTCTCCACGTCCAAGGTATTAAAGATTCCATCATTTTTAATATATATTTTATTCAAAGAGTTTTTTATATTGTAAAACTATGAATTGGTACACAGTATATAATAATTGAAGCGAAACAAATATTGTGCTCTTCAGCAAACGATACATTGCAATGCAGTGATCATGTCATCTTTAGATGCTTTTCTTTTAGTGATAAAAAAGTTGACAAGAGCATTATTCTATCTTTCTTTCTATTTAGAGAATAACAAAGATAGAACAAAACTTGTGTTAACTTGTGTCATTAAATGAAAAGAACCCTTTGTTTCACACTGGTAAACAACAAGACAAACAATAAGAATATAATGATTTACTTTGTTGTACTATGTTATCTATATCTCTTGCTGGAAAGCATCTGTTTATATTTGTTTCACTTCAATTTATTGCACTAACAAATTTAAGATCTGTTTGCGTTGTTTGAAACCCCCGAAATCTTTGCATTTAAAATGAGATAAATATGTATTTAGGCATTGAAAAGAGAGAAATAGAAGATTTTGAATGTAAAAAATGCAAGTAATGCAAACAGATCTATTGTGTGCAAAACAAATATAGTTTGTTTCGCTTTAATTTATTGCACCAGAGAATCCTTTGATAGAGAACAGACCTTATATTTCGCATAAATACATAAATAAATAAAAGTTTTTTAAATTTAATCATGCAATATTGTATGTTAGTAGTTTGTTAACAGTTTCGAGCATTACAGTAGATTGGCAACTGTCTACATCTCATATTTCATCAACAAAATTTGCTGATAAAAATCTGATAGCAGATTGTTAACAGAAACAGAATTGTCTTATAATTATTTAAATGGACTATAAATTCAAATTGTTATGAAATGGCAGATTCATCTTCAGATTTCCATAATTAATTTATCATCATATTTTACTAGCAGATTCTGTTATATATTCTGTTATATATTTTTATTGGCATTTTATTGACAAAAAATTAATTTAGTAGTAAACACTTAATGAAATCTTTAATGGATTTAGCTACCTGAATAATAAACTTGAATTTTACAAGTGCTTTTTTATAATAAAATATAATTAATTTTTACACTAATTGTTCAATTATAATCTTGATATAAAAATATATATTAAATTAGAAGATATATATATATATATTTTATATAAAATATATATTGTATATTATATCATGTTGTATATTTTTAGGTAGAAGTAAAATCAAAGAAGCCGAGCACTATATTGTCTCCAAACTTGGTGCAAAAGCAAAAAGTTCCTAGCACTCATTCAGAGGGTTATTTCAGCAGTGAAGATGATACAAAG
>Ga0157364_1009136_pt1 | contig 10267 bp, 5 predicted proteins | sample AttsexASBM2_FD_111476 | JGI IMG/M metagenome (GOLD analysis project Ga0157364, IMG submission 111476) | Fungus gardens microbial communities from leaf cutter ant in Ribeirão Preto, State of São Paulo, Brazil - Atta sexdens ASBM2 | ecosystem: Host-associated > Fungi > Mycelium > Unclassified ... | reverse complement strand
TTTTAATTAAATTGAATTTTACAGCTTAATTTTGCTGTTCTTTAAAAGTTATTATTATTTGATGAAACGGTTGTAAATAAAAAAGTATGTATCATGAATGAAGACTGAATTAACGGAAGCTAGTTTGAAACTCGTGTCACGTTACACATTGAAGATTAAAGATTACGAAAAAATAAAGATTGAAATCCAGTCAATCAGAATAAAATGGAATAAAATTAAAATTATCTGACTGGTCTAATCTCTAATTCTAATCTTTAATTCGCAATTCTTGCGTAATATGATGACACGTGCTAATGAGAGGCATTGTGCAAACAAAAAAGCCATTTAAATTTGGCTGTGTGAGAATTTGAATGTTTCCACAGATATACACTTAAAGAAAGCATAATCATCTTCTTTTTTTATTGTGTGCAGGAGAAAATACGCAGTGTCTGAGACACTCTGCGTTTTCGATTTGTAAACAGCGAAGAGTATCCTGCAATTAATAGCGTGTACAGAGACGTAGAGCTCGTTTGCTGCGAAATCGTCGTGTATTTTCTACGTGTAGCCGTTTCTTTTCCCCGCGTCTGGTTCCTTTCGTTCGAGAGACGCGTCGCACCGCACATAACGCGTTCACATGCGCGACATTCCGTTAATCTTCTAACAACGATACGTGCCACACCTTCGTTAATTGGCGAGAGAGAGAGAGGGCAGAGGACGGTACTGTACATAAATTGGTAAAAGAGAAGAGATATAGATACATAGAGATTGCGTAATCGGCAGATACTCTAGCATATGCGATTTTTCAATGTCCTTTTAAAAGTGTAAGCATACCCTTAGTGAATGATATTAGGCATTGATTTGTGTGCTTATGTTGACCACGATTTTGGATAATCAAGAAGGGAGAATGGGGGGGAGAATATATTGGAGGGAGATGATGGTATCTGACAGTGTTTTGCGTTCGAAATTTGAGGGGCGCCAGGGTTTCCTCGTCGCGACGAGCGAATCGTCGAAATTCATCCTTTTGTGTGGATCAGACGCCGTCGCACATCGATATAGGGATGCATTGCATTATCTTAAAAAATAAAAAAAAAAATTATCACACGGAAAGAACGATTTTGTTGAAGTATTAAAACATTTAAACATAGCTAAATACAGATGTGAAAATAATTTTATTGAAACATTAAAATAATTACGTAGGAATCAAGCAATATTGCAAAAGTTTGGACATTCTAGCGACAAGTTTTTTTGAGCGTTTACATAATTATTGTAATGGTCCAACAAAATTATTTTCACATCGGTATCTAGCTAAATTTTTAGATATTTCAACAATCAACCTTTTCATATAGAAAACACAAACGATGATTTTACGTTTTACGAACTAAAATTAATGGAAAAAAAATAAAAATTATTGAAGATACATGATGACATCGGAACAAGTATTAACATGAAAAAAAAAAAAAAATTTTGCTGAAGTATCTAAAAATTTAGTTAGATACAGATCTGAAAATAATTATGTAGGATGCTTAAACTGATTGCTAGAATGTTAAAACCTTTTGCAGTATTGTCATAAAGCTCAATAATTATTTGGATAAACTAACAAAACTATTTTCAAATCTGATCTAGCTAAATTTTTAAATACTTTTGCAAAATCGTTCGATGTAGCATCCTTTATATTTTTAGATTCAAGTCAATTTTACAGAAGTGCGATGTGGAAATATTAGTAATCCATTAAACATAATATAACAGTAATATTACATCAGTATGAAATTTTCTATTCAACAATGTACCTGTGTACGTGTGTTTAGTAGAAAATTATAATATTGATTACATTTACATGGCACTCTTAATCGGATTTAGTAATATCCGTAGTTATGAAATTCAATTATAGTTATTCCTGTGAAGAATGAAATGAATATAATTGGCCATTTTCATATCTACAATGTACGGATGTTATTAAACCTCGACCAAGAAATGCCATGTAAATGTAGTCATTGATATAATGTTACCAATATAACGTTAATATTGTGTTTAGTAGGAAGACATTTAGACTTGTCCGACAGACTTTATGCTAAATTGCTAAACAGTTCATGTAAATTTGTGTGCGACGGCTTATGTACCGATTTCATATTAAGAAAGTCTCCGATGTCATAATGTCAGACTCACAAAATGTGATTACAAGGTGATTGAATTCGTTAAGCGAAAAAACGAAATTTCGACTTTGCTCATCATTTTTCGCGAGTGTCGATCGTCGGAAGGTGTGTCGGCATCTTGAACCTTGGATAAATAAGGCGTAAATTTTATTGCACCGCAAATCGTGCGAAAAATCTTATCGAGAGGTCGGTGCCTGGACAATTGACAAACGCACACAGACCTATAATTACGAAAGCCACAAAGCCAATAGAGTTTTAATGAGAAAGATGGAGATCGCACTCTGTCTCATCCATATCCAGGATTAAATATGTAATTATCACTAACAGATCGTATCGTGTAACAATAATGTTGTCCTCGTAATAGTCAAACCGATTGCATCAACAGGCGAATGATTCCAGGTCGAACGATTGCCCGATATCGCATGGAATGGCCAAACGACTATGTATTATCAATGAGGTAATTTGCGAATATTCACGCAATGAAAATCGGATCGTCGATGAGACGGTTGCCGAACGTACATTATTCACTCTGTTGCCGCAAACCGGTTAATTATTGCGATCGTTCGTCGTCCGGATGCTTTCCCATGTAAAAGCAGAATCGGAGCTTTCGTCGCTTTAACCGTTTGCACTTCGAGCTTCCGGCTCGATAAAATCTTATATTAATTCCGTTATAATCTTATCACATTTACAGGTACGTAAATAGGAATTGCGCTTTATATAGCTTCTTACGAAGAAAGGAAGCTATTGAGCGAAGCTATCATTCTGTTAACGTTTTATTCGATTTTGAGAAATATACTACAAACTTTTTCGTAATAAATACATATAAATATCCACTTACCTCAATATTGAATAATTCCGCGAAGACATCAGGGATTTTGCAATGGACACATGCGGGGCGCAAACGGTTAATAACGCGCGACTCGCGACTTCTCCCTGGCGCCTTTCAATAAATATTCGGAGTCTGTCCAGTCAACAATCGTCTATATTGGTGTCATTTTTCGATAACTGTCTAATCAATATATCGAAGTCGAGGATGAAGCTGCAGGTGACTGCGCATTGTTTTCGTGTAGTTTCGCTGCGACCTTATTATTACCGCTCGCGGCATTCCACGAGAAATGTTCCTAAAAAGTTTGTAACATATCGTACACGATACATTTAACATATGCACGGATATACATACACACACATACATACAAAGTACACGTACAAATACACAAGATGTGCATGGACACGTACGCGTCCAACACACGAAATTACACGCGTCACGTTGTGTTGAGAGGGCAAGATTAAAAATTAAGTGGAAATGCATACCGGACGAGCGTAACATAGTTTTAAGCAAGGGTCACGTATTGTACGTATGTGTTGTACATAGCCTAAATAAAAATTACATTTAAAATTACCCTCCTCTCTCCCTCTTAATCTCTTCTTTCTTCCTAATTATTCGAACGATACAACTTAATCACATCTACGTCGGGATGCAGATTCAAAAGTTATGAAATTTCATATTATTGAGCTGGATGAAACTTTGCCGAATGTTGCACTAAAAGAAGCTGTTTCATTACTCTAATTTTGAAATGGCATATTAACAAAAATTAGAACAAATGAATGTACCAAAATAAAATTATAGAACTCCGTAGAACTGCTTGATTTTTGTTGTTATTATTACAGGTTCCATTGAGGAGGAGTTTAGGGCTAAATCAATTTCACATTGTATTGATGTAAAACTGTTAGAATTGCTGGAAACGATGTTAACACATAATTTGCTGGATATACTACTGTAAAAAATTAAAATGCACTTTATTTATAATACAATAATTCTTTCGCTCATGAATCTTTTTCTCAGTCATTGTGTTACACTACTAATAATAATGTCACACAAAAATTTTACTATATTTCTAAATCATCTATTTCGAACTAAAATAATGAGATATATTTAAACAGTATATAATAATAAAATATATTTATACAATTCTTCTTTACATTCGCCTTTGAACAAACAAAGCACGCTTAAACAAAATTCTAATACATTACAATATGGATAAGATTTTGTTATGACATTACATGTCATGGTTATTTGTTCCAAGCACGGAATATTAGAATAAAAACTTTTTTCCGACTAGATCGTAAATGAGGAAAATTATGAAATTATTTTTCAATTGCAACGATTTGGAGACATCGAATATTTTAGTTCATTAAGAAGATGATAAAAGAAGCATAAATATCCATTTAAATATAAAAGAAAGTAGAAAGAATAAAGAGTTTATGCTTCTCTTATTTCTTTAAGATATTAGGGAGATGGAAAAATATAAAGTAAATATGGTAATAGAATTGCAGAAATAGAGACTTTTGAAATAAATGAAAATAAATAAGGAGAAGATAATGTCCATATATCGAATATAAAAACCAGTTGTGTCAAACAATTTGAATTAATATAATTGTTTGGCTCATGATGTAAATTTTCGTATTAATTGAAACTAATGTAGACAATACCCGTTTTTTTCAAAATTATGAATTTGTTTCTTCCGATGATATAAGTGTAAATAATTTTCCTAGTGTAGGAAACTACACTACCACAGAAGTACGACTCGGCGAATAGGATATTTTAATTCGGTAATTATTTAGATTAGTAAATAATTACTCTTACTTTTTATCAAGGCACAGAATAGATGTCAGTTGTTGGTCTAATTTTAGAACATTTCCGGTTGGACGAAATTCCTGTTCATATCAAAGATGGGCGCGTAATGTAAGGAAACTATTTTCAACAGTTCTTCAACGTATTCAAAACATAATTTACATTATTTCCGCTTTCCGGCTACCTAGACTTTTTTTTATTAATGCCCAATCTTCCAATATATCCGCGTCGTTGAGCATATAAACGATATAAGGACCTGCGACGGAAACTGCTCGTCTTCTCTCTGAATGATTCCTACGTCTTCTACCGGTTGTATTAAGCCACAAATCCGCATGTATATCTACGTTATTCCTATCTTCCTCTAAACGACGAATCTTTTCTTGTAGATCGTTATGAATACAATCCCAGACTAAGCCTTTCTCACTTTCAAAATTTTGAAAAGCGGCCAACTCTTCTGCTAGAAATTTATTCTGGATATTTTGTAATCTGTATTGCTTTAATATTCCAGCCACTTCTGTTTTCGTTTTCATATTTTCCTTCAGTCGCTCCAGTGGTATTAGATATTCCTCAGATTTTCCAACACGAACTTCACCGAGCTTTGTGTCCACTTGTGTAATTCTTTCTCGATATAATCTAAAATAAATGATATTTGTTAAAACACATATTCATATGTATTCCTTTAAAAAATATTGTATTCCTTTAAAAAAAATGTTATCAGAGTATAATATATAAAAAAGCTAAATATATAATATGTGTATATTACTTACTGTTCCTTGAGTAGAGTAAATTGTCTTTCCAAATCCAACAAATTGTCCATACATTCATTGCGTCTCCTTTCACATTCGTCTTCGTCCATTTCTGATGAATCATCGCTGTCAGTATGTTCTGGACTACTATCACATGACCCAGAACTCTGATTACTTTCGTTACTGTCATGGGACATCTCTTCCCCTTCACCTTCTGACTCATCTTTAACGCTTGGCATTTGTACTATAAGTAAAAAGTTCGTTTACTTAGCAAAAAGTATTTAATTCATAATGGAAATACATATTTTTTATTTTAAAGAAACACGAGTCCTCAGAATTCATAAAAATTTGTTGTTATTAATTTCAGAAAGTTTTGAAATTTTCAACTATATAAAAAATTATAATACTTAAATTGGCATATTATACAATAATTAGCCTGTATAAATATAGAACAAAACTGTAAATAATAAAATTGTGAAACAAAATTATTTCATATCAATGCTGTTTTAAAAATTGTTTAAAAATTAGGAAAATATCCCAGGATTATCAGAATCTATATATTTCAATTATGAGTTAAATAAGGCATTTAATTGATAGATGTTTAAAAAAATTTTTAAGAGAATCTCTCTGGATTCTGAGTTTGCGATAAAAACGTATTTAAATAAGATAAAAAATATGATCGATCTTCTATATCGTAATCTTAGCGATTTCAAGTTTTCGCACTTGTTTTACATACTAAAGGTATTTCCACATTGGAAGATAAATATATTTTAAATTTAAACAAATGTCCGGATAGATAAGAATTAAGAAAATTCATAACATAACCTACACAAAAACAATTAAGTTTATGTCCAATGTAATCGGAGTAAACGGAATTATCATTCAGTATATCCAGTTTTTATAGGAAATAATGCTTCATTTTAACGTCGTATATTTAATTACATACAATAGAATTATTCGCGCCTAATTAAACAATAGGTTAAAAGCATTTACTCCGAAGATAGAACCTAATGAAGCTTCGAGTTTCCAAAAATTTTATCTCATGTCACGAATATCTAAAGTCTAAACCGAGCGAAATTTTTACCGAAAGTATCAATACACTTATGTATACACTTATGTTATACCTGATCGTCGATATAATATTTCGATTTGTGATCCGGCAGACGCTGACAGCTGGCACTGGTAGACGCGCGCCACACAATGATAGAACATTCTTGTGCTTCTCATACCAATGACATAACAAGGAAAAAGAACGCTAGATTGAATGTTTGCAGCTTATCTTATTCGGCTTTTATTACATTTTCTGCATTCAATGTAAGACAAATGTATCATCATTGTAAAAAATTATTAAAAAAATATATTTTCTCTCTTTTGTTCAAGACACAGGTTATCTGCAGAGAAAACTTAAGAAAATGGCTAGTTCTACATTTTGCCTGTAGATGACGCTAAGATTACAAAATGGTGAAAATCAAGGAACGATTTTTTTATTTTCCCTGGTTTACCCTCTGATGATAAACTGATTAGTTTTCATTTAATTAATTATTAATTTATTAAGTAATATTTTTTATAATACTTTTGCTAAGAGAATATCATTTTTTTTAAACAGAATATTATATATAATTTTTTGGATGTAACAAAATTTGTACCTTCTGAATTTCTTCTAGTTTATATTCATGAAAAGCTATAATAATCGGATAACATATTCTGAACATATCTAAAAATTTTGCTATAAACATTTGTGGCAATTAAATTAATCATTTATTAAATTAATCAGAGTTTAAAGTTCACCCCTATAAATTAAACCGAAATTAAAATTAATTTACATTGAAATAGACATTAATGCACAGACTTAATTCATTTCAATTTAGTTATTATTGCAATTTAGACAACAATAAAAAATATAGACAAAGACATAAAATTTTCTTATTTTTACAAGAATAAATTCTTTTTTCTGTTGCACTAATGTAGCAAATGGTGTGCTACAGATTGCTCGAGTTAGATTGAAAAAGAATATAATTAAGATAAATTAAAAGATTTAAAATATATGAAATTAAAATTATGATTTAAAATTATTTTACTTACTGGAAAAATTGGGAAAAGCGGAAAAACTCTGTATGTCCCACGGGAGGATCGTAATATATATAGATATATATTATATATATTTTGATATATAATACTCCATCGGATACAATAATACATCTGGATCTGTATGGAACAAACAGTTAGACAATGCAACATTCGCATAACTGCAAGGTATACTAGCAATTTTTTTATATCTCATATATATTCATATAATAATATATATTTCTCTCTCGTGTGTGCTTTCTGCGCGTTTCATGAAGACTTTCGGTTAGATAGGTCTTTCGATTTCTGCGAGAAAAGAAGGTACAACTCGTTTTGTGCATTTTGTTCCGTACGAAATATTTTTTTTTCGTTTTACAGTATTCTCCATTTTTTTTCGTTTTTTTTCCCTTTCTTATTATATCGCTTAAACCCCGCCGCACGCGGGACATGATGCAGTTGTAATCGCACATTACTTTGCTTCCTAGTAGCCCTTAAATCTTCAGGATAAAGTGTAAAATGCCCAGAGTGTTCTTCGAGGACGCGACCAGGTCGACAAATGTCTCTATTTACGTGATCGATCTCGAAATTCTCGATGAGAAACATGAGAGGAAAGATACCAAAATTATTTTCGTAGAAAATCTCTCTGCGCGATGTCGATTTCGTATTTATTCTCACAAGATTATTTTCTTGTCGGATAATATAAATTATATCCTTTGATTCGTCCCAATTCTTCCTCGTTCATTTTTTTTCCCATTCATCGTTGTAAATATATACTCTTCTGCCAATTTCCCCTTCCCTTGCTTTATCGCTGAGAGCTATCACCCGATTGCACCAGTTTGATACTCAAACGATCGATATTGTTTGCCACGAAATTCGACGCCCGACACGAGTCCTCAAGTTACACTTCGATGACGAAGAAAGAATCAAAGGGCGCTCGATGTGGTCCGCGATCCTTCTCGTGCGGCGATGGCTTTACACGGACTCTTAATATTCATTTCATGCAACATTTATCGTGGCGCGATCGCGGTTCGCCGGGGAAAAGTCGCGGGCTCCAAACGACTTTATGATATCCCGCTGATATCGTGTAATAACTGAAATGCAAATCATCAGCGAGGTAAATGCACCATTGAATGACCGCTTAGGCATATCACTTCAGCTCGATCTCTTTCTTTCTTTCGTTGAGTGAAAATAAAGTTATCGTCACACAGATCTTTCGAGATATGATTTCTCTCAAATATTTGATGTTTCATTGGATTTTACGCGTGAAAATAATTTGGAATTTATAACGAAAGATAGAAGAGATGAACTGACTTTGTAAGGAAATGAAAAAGTTCTAGTGAATGATTACTTTGATCTATCACACTAAAATCGAGGTAAGTATGTAACAGCCTTGGATTTAATAGCACAAATGCGATGCTCAGATAAAATCAACATTCATTTTTTAATAACATCGTATTAATTATTAATTTCATGGAACGTTTTTGTGCTATTTTCAATTATGTCAACCCGCTCATTTTCTAAGAAAAAAATATTCCCCATATGATAATTAATAATATTATGTTTTTTCTTCCGGAAAAAATGTAATCGCTTTACTTTAAAGAGCTTTCTATAATAATTTTTATTACCTAAGTTTTAAGTTTTAAGCCGTAAGAAACTGTCTGAAACTAACTGATTACAGTTGAATGTGAGAATAATCGACCGTTTTGATTAATTTTTTTTTAAAAATAAAAATTTAGATAAGAAAATGCCTAAAGATGAGCTAAAACACTAGATGTAAAATAATATTAATTGAATTTAATATATTAAATTTAACTATTGAATTTAATGTATTGAATTTAACTACTATAATTTAATGTATTAAATCTTAAAAACATTAAAAAAACGCGAAATTAATTTTGACTTACAAAGTTTTTATCAGTCGCATATAAATAAATAATTAATTATAACATAATCTACGAAAATAATAAAATAATAAAAATAATAGTCACGCTACGATGTAAATATTCAGCGATTTTTTTTGGTTAATTAATTAATTTCTTACGACTTTGAAATTTAGGTAATAGTTTATCACAGAAAACCCATCACGTAAAGTAAACATGTATTCAGTGAACATCTATTGATCAATTATTCAATAATGAACATATCCTATAACGAATTAAAGAGAAAATTGAAATAAAACATTGTACTGAGAAAAAAATTGTTCGGACAAAAAATAGCTCCCCCTTGTACATCATATAAACAAATTATACAGTAATATCATATCTAAAATTTATCCACGCAATTAACGTATATACAAACGTAATCGACTAGCTTGTTATATTAGTCATGTAATTTGTTGATCTATAATTTATTTGAGGTAAGATAATTTCGCCCATTCAAACAATTTCTTTTTCTCTCAGTGTAGGATAATCACGACGAAGGTTTACGAACCTCGGCGACGATAGGATGTCGCGAACCGCGGAAGCGCTAATTACCTTACCTAATTTGTTGATCGATTTTAATCTCGGTGAGAGTAAGAGTGCGCACACATCGTTCGTCGTGATCGCGACATTTACTTGAAATCGTGTCTCGCGATGTTACGCACCCTCTTGTTCGCGAATTTTTTTCTTTATATGTATATATATATATATATATATATATATATATATATATATATATATATATATATATATTTTTTTTTTTTTTTTTTTTTTTTA
>Ga0157364_1009134_pt1 | contig 10268 bp, 6 predicted proteins | sample AttsexASBM2_FD_111476 | JGI IMG/M metagenome (GOLD analysis project Ga0157364, IMG submission 111476) | Fungus gardens microbial communities from leaf cutter ant in Ribeirão Preto, State of São Paulo, Brazil - Atta sexdens ASBM2 | ecosystem: Host-associated > Fungi > Mycelium > Unclassified ... | reverse complement strand
AGTATTTTGAAAGCTAGGCTGATATTCAGATAAGAGTAGATCTACTAATACAGGCTCTTATATATACTACATGAGGTAGTCTGTCATGTGGTACAGTACTTATAATACAGGCTATTAGATAAGAAAATCAAACAATATTTAACTGTAGATGTTAGAATCTATTTAACCCACCTTATACATATAGGATGGACTACAGGTCTTTATACAAAGCACTCTCATATTGCTCAGTTTTCTCCTTCTTTAAACTATCAAATTCTTCTGAAGAACCTTGACAAAGCTGGTTTTGATTCTCACATCACTTGTTTCTTTTAATTATTTAGCTAACAGACAGATGCAATATGTGTGGAATCAATTTGTTTCTTCTTTCTTTATAGCAGATGTAGGTGTAAAACAAGATTCTGCTCTTTCTCCAATTCTTTCAGCTCTTTACATTATGCCTATTTTACATATTTTTGAAAAAAAATCTAAAAATATTCTTTTCTCTATTTAGACTTCAATTTTTTCATTTGTTGATAATAGTCTCTTTATTTCCCAGGAAAAAAGCTATGAAAAATCCAACACAAATATGTTTTGTAGCTATAACATCATTTTATCCTTATTTAACCAGTTTGGTCTAGTTATTAAACATAACAAGTCAGAAGTCTTTCATTTCTTAATGTCCAGGAACATTCCTTATATTCTTTTATTGAATCTTTGACCTCTAGAATGCCCTGTCCTCTACTCTAAAGATACTTGGCAATATTTAGGCTTCTTTTTTGACAAGAAGCTTACCTTTTGTCAACATATTCATTACTATGCCAACAAGACTCTTTCCACAATTAAGAGCATGAAAATGTTAAGGAACTTAAAAAGGGATTTATCTTTAAAGGAGTGCCTTTGTACCAATCTCTTAAAAAATTAAAGAAAATGTAGAGAAGAGCAGCATTATGGATTACAGAAGTATTTTGTACATTGCCAACTTGGGGAATTGAGGCCATAGATGATCTTATTCCCATTCAGTTTCACCTTGATAAAAACATTGGATGTCATCATCTACAAGTAGCATCTCTCCCCAAACAACACATGATCAATGCCCTTATAGACATACATTATTCCAAAATAGCCATACTATATCATATGGCCATGTCTTATCTTACAACCAAGTAATGTTCAAAAATCAAGAGTTTCATTATGGACATCAACAATCATTTAAATGAAATATGATCTTCATTTGACAGTTTGAACAAGAAACTATCTTCTGGCTTTCATTTAGTAGACACTTTTTCAGATCATTTTTTTATTTTGGTTAACAAAAAACTATTCTTATCATTATAGATGCTAGTATCAAGAATAAAGTAGCCACTTTGGTCTCTCATATATAGAGAGATTAGGAAATCATTGCCAAGACTGTTCATTATACTATAAATGTCACACCTACAGAAGTCAAACTCTTTGGCATTAAATACAGGATAAATCATGCAGTACAATTATAAGATGTTGCTTGTATCATCATCATTACCAATGTAATCCCAACTGCTAAATAGATCTTTGACTCATCTATTCATCCATATCAGCTTCATTATATTATAATATTTAAAGATCTCAGGTCTTTTTTCCAAAAGAACAAGAATAATACAATTGCTTTTTGGGATTGTTTAGATAGTATCAAGTAGTTGCCACATCTCTTAGTGGATAAAGAGTCAAAACACTTTAAGATGGATTCTGTATTTCTAAGCAGAACATTATGGGAGCTAAGTAGGAAAGAATAATGCAACACCATAGTCAAGCAATGGTAAATGTATTTCCAAGCCTTAGAGTACAAAGGAAGAAACTTTCTCAAATTAAATGACAATAATTATCAACCTATTTGTCCAACATACTCCAAGGGTAGTGCTTGGCTAAAGTACTTCAGTTTATCAAATTCAATGTATACTTGCACTACAAGACTAATCACAAATCACATCTCTACTGGTGAATATATTCTTGTCAATTGTGTGTGTTACAAAAAGTCTTGGAATCCAAGAAGGAAATCTCTCAAAAATATTCTTACATTTTTAGAGTTTAATTCTGAAGCATTTTGTTTTTAGGATAGTGTTACTTAAAACTTATCAGTCTTATAGTTTCTTTTTATTTTCTTTTACTTGTTTATATTTAAGTAATTTCGTTGTATAGTCACCATTGTCTACCATTGCATCCTATATAATAAAGATTTCCTACTCTTCTTAGAGTTGAAGTGAAAATTCATAATAAAATAGAAATGTTTTTTTAAATCAACAATTTATCACACAGAATGCAGTGATAGACTATGGTAGCTACAACATAACTACTTACTTAAGACAAAATAAAATAAAGAAAAAGAAAAAGAAAAAGAAAAAGGGAAGAAAAGATATAAGTACTACTACTTTACACTAATTAGAGTAAAAGATGAAGTCACTATCAAGTGATATCTCTGTGAAAAGAGAATGTACCTGGATTAAACTCCAAAAAGGCAACAAAATGCTCTAAAGACTCTCTATTGAAGTTCCAATAATTATTATACCTTCCATATTCATGAGAAATGTGTTATCTTGACTTAATTGAATATAAGTTACATAGGTATTTAAATGACTCTTTAGAGAAGAACCTTGGACAATATTCTTCTGTTAGAGTATAATTAGTGATTGCTCTTATTGCTCTTGCACATAGCAAGTTAGAGTGCCCAAATAGTTTGAGCCAAGCACCATCTTTAGTGTACATAGGCTTGATAGGAAGGTACTCATTATCAAGAAGATCAAGAATGTTATTCTCCTTATAATCTGATGCTTAAAACATTATTTGCCAGTTTTGAATAATAAAGTTGCACTCTTCTTTTTTGCTAAAGTTTACAAGGGAAATTAGAAATGTAATTAAACTATTTGGTCTCTTTATTGATGTTCAAATGATGAATCCATTTAGCACTGCATGGGCAATCTCAAAAGGCTATTGATTTGTTGGATCCTTTGATGAAAAATTCTCTAAGGTCTTGAGATACTATAATAGACTGTAATTGATAAAGATAGGAGAATAAATCAAAGATCTACCTTACAGAGTGAATAGCACCATGATAACAATAATGCAATCAAAATTTTGGAGATGAATAGTTTGATTGATCACACATCTGATAGCAAACAATTCTGCTTCAGTAGAAGTGACATTGATAGTATGATAGATTGTTTTGGCCAGAATGTTTTGACCAGAACAGACATATGAAATTGAAGTAGAAACATTGTTTTTGATACTAGCATCAGAGATAACAATGACAGTTTTAGCCTCTATACAGAAAATTTTAAAGATTTTATTGAGATTTTGAAGGTAGGCATTCATAAAGTTTTTCTATTTGCAGTTTTTTATATAGAAAAGAATTTGATCAGAAAAATTGTCTACTAAATAAAACCCTGATGAGAGTTCTTTGTATAGACTGTCAAATAAAGAAAAAAGATTGTTAATATAATCATTAGAATCAACAATAAAGCTCTCGAGTTTTTGGTATTGTTTAGAAGTCAAGTTCTCTAATAATAGCTAATGAGAGTTTGCTTTCTTTCAATTATGTTTGTTCAGAAGCAAGTTAAGAACATAATGTTTTGGTAAAGACACCATTCTTTGTTGTTGTCTTTTACTGATCTTTTCAAGGTGTAGGTATATAAAAATGAGGCCAGTGTCAGGAGTATAGTATGAAGTACATATATAGTACCAGCCAGATGTCAAAGCTAAGCTTGATATTGCACACTTTTAGCATAACTGGTTCAGTGACTGGTCTGCTCCTAATAGCTAGTAATCACTTTGACTTACCATGAAGGTAATATGTAAAAAACACCTGTAATTCATAGCACTGTTCTTTATTGCATTTTTCTTAGTTCCTTAAGAGAGTGATAAAGAGAGGTATTTTTGAAGTACCAAAGTAGGAACCCATAGAGAGTGATGGGTATAATATACATATAGTATAAGTGTTATTTATGAAAGAGTGACAGACTTCTAGTTTTCCAATATCTTTATGCCTTTGATAGTTGATAAAGCTTTGTTGGAATAGAAATAAATGTGTTGATGGAAATAAAGGTTTCCTGTCAAATATAAATCTGAAATATTTCTAGCTTTTCTTTGGTTATAATAGAGAACTTCCTAGCATATCAAGATCCAAAGGAGAAGAATTGAAATTCTTGGTTAACCTAGAAAGATGAAAAACCTCTGTTTTTGCATGTTTGACAGTGAGACCAAATTATTCAACAAGAGAGAAATTAATACTATAACAACAAAAAAATTTTGCATTTGATTCTTCAAAACTTTTTTCTTGAGAAATAAAAAGACCATTATCCATAAAAGAAAGAATAGGGATGGGAATATTATGTAAAATATTTTAGTTCTTTTTTTGAATATATGATAGATAGAAGCAATGTAAAGAGCAGAGAAAATGGAGGAGAGAGCAAAGCTCTACTCTCTACTCTATTTTGTTTTTTCCAAACATACTGAGTTCTTCTATCAATTAAATATTTGGAAAATAAAGAAGAAATTGTTGAATCAAGACCAGTCTTGTCCAAAATTATTGAAAGAAGGATGTGGTTAAGTAAAGAAAAGAACTAGGTGATATAAAAAACCAAAGTACTTGTGTAGAGACTTTTAACCCATCCTGTATGAATGAGATAAGTAAGATATAATTCTGTGTCTGTAGTACAGCATTATTTCAATTTTCTAGATTTTTCATAGTATGCTCAGACTCTAATATTTTACTTGGATTTTCTTTTCTTTTTCTTTATTTTCTTGGATTTAATAATTTCACATAATATAATGTCATAGGTCTAGACTCTAAAAGAAGAGGCAGAAAGAATGATATCAAAGTGTATGTTAACAGTATATTTATCTCATAGTATTTATATAAATAGTGTAGCAATTCATTGGAAGCTTCTTGTTGAGTTCTTTTGTAATTCACATGAGATACTTTTACTTTAAGTTTACTTAGTATTGCCTTAAGTATTTTGTGACTTATGGTTGCCACAACAAAGTTGATTAGAATGAATGAAGTCAGAAAAAATGAATTGAACTTGTAATCTCTTACTGATGATTTTCTTAATGAGCTTTCCAAGCATATTGAGAAGAACAATATATTGAAAAGCTTTGGGAGAGTCATGAGCTATCTTATTTGAGTTGGAAATAATAATTAAAGTAGACAACTTGAAGTGCAAAGGCCAGAATCTGAGGTTGATACATGTATTAGCAATATTAACAAAGTTTGAGATGTATTTGTTTGTTAGCTGTTAAAACTTTGAGGTGGTGCTACAAAATATGATTAGGCCCAGGCATTGATTATTGTGGCAACCACAAGTCATAATAGACTCAAGGCAATACTTAAGCAAACTCTTAGTAAAAGTATCTCATGAGAATCACAAGGCAACTCAACAAGGAGTTTTCACTGTATTTCTATACTATTTATACAATATATAAATGGTCTATGCTAATAATAAATAATCCTACCCTAAAGTCTATATATCATCCATATATATTCCATAAGATTGATATACTATAGTTATATATCTTGATGTTACTTCTTTTAGATTCATCTCTAATATTTTAGGCCTATGATATAATTATCATGTGATATGTTATGTAATATTGTTACATGCCTTCTTCATCGTCAAAGAAATAAAGTGTAAAATAAATGAAAAATAAATAAAATCCAAGAAAAATTCTTTCTAGTCCTATTACTTGAATCTCTTACTTGGTTCAACTTTTAAAGCTTAGACAGATGTTGTCCTTGTGCTCTTTCATTATTTCAAGTTTAAGTATCTTATAACATTGATAAACTGCTGTATTTTTTATAATATTGTTGAATTCTACTTTAGAGAATGGAGGCTATTTGGAAAGAGGCTTTGTTGGTTTTTTGAGTAAATATAAGTTTATTTGCTAGTGTTGAACATCTAATAAAGTACTTGCCAAAAATCTTCAAGTTTGATACATAGTCACCCATTGAATTATATAGCTTCAATAGCCAGCAAATTATGTTTCTTGACCCAATTCATTAGATCTCAAGATCTCTTGTTTCTTGTGGTTATTTCCTCAATTTTCTCATCAAAAAATGATATTTTTGTTTTCTTGATGACCCTTTTGAATTCTTTCTAATATTTAGTAATTTTGACAAGTTTGAAATACTTGTTTTAGAGAGAATCTGATATAGTCATATATTCTTGTACTGCATTTTCTAGCAATTGTATATCAATAATATTGGACATATCAATACTACCTATCACCTTCTTGAGATTACTAATGAATCTTTTCTCTTCCTCACTGTTCTTGATAATAGTTTTTCACTTATCCTGGATAAATTCCTTCTTAATAATAATATCAACTGTTAAAAGAGCAGAGTTTGAAGGGCTTTGAAGATCAGGTAAAATAGAATGGCTATCAATTTTTAGAAAATCAGCTTATAGGAATATGAGATCAATCACTAAGTTAGAGTAGTTGAAGTTATTAGCATATTAAGTAGGCATTTGGATGATAGGAATGGATATTCTAAGATTGAAAGAGTCTACAATATCTATGAGAATGTTAATATGAACAGAGTGACAAGAGTATGACAAATCCTAATCATTATCTCTAATATTGAATTCCCCAGTAAAAATAAAGACATTTAGATTCACTTCAATATTCAATATTTTGAAGCAGATTGCTGCTCATCAGAATAAATGTTAATGATGAATAAAATGATACTGTTGTTGAAAAGGGAAATGAGATTTGTATTCCTATAATTTACAATTTCCTTCCTGAGTGAAAAATGTAATTGAATGAGTTAAATATTGATGTAGATTATGACTCTTGGGTGTTCATTATTATTAACTGGATATCTTAAAAAAGTGGTCCATAAAGAATGATTAGGAACATGAATGATAATTTCCCTTTCAGATGTTGAACTAGTGATAGACCAGATGATCAACTATAGAGATTCTTGGATGAAGATAATATTGAAATTTTTGCAGTTTTCTAGGATTATATCAGGGAAAAGATGGTTCTTTCAATTATTTTGTGAAAAGATCTTTAGGTTTTTTATAATCATATACTTTCCTTGCCCATAGCTGAGTGTACCAATTTGCTTTTGTTATCATATAACTCTTGATACTTCTTAACATGCCACTTCTTGTTGAACCAATGCTTCCAAAAAAAGGACATGCATAGCTATCTGCTTAATACTTGCCTTTGCAGTTGATATACTTGAAGAAGTGAGTACTATGCTTTGCTTTTTTTATCTTAAGTCTTAGGGGTTGGTTTTGAAATTTGCCTTGCAACACCATGCTATATTTCTATAATGTTTGACTTTGTAAGAAACATTGCACTTGATATATTTGGCACCATGCACATGATACACAAAGGTAGTGTGGCCCTATATCCAGCAATTTTTGCATTAAGAGATACTCAGGTTCATGTTTGTGCCATAAATTGTACCAATGCGATTTCCTATATTAAAGGACCTATTAATAAGATCTTTAGCCTTAAAGCCACTTTGAGTATCTCATATATTAATCCAGATAACAGCCATATCAGATTTGGGAGATGTTTTGATTACTTGAGGTCAAAAGGCAAGAACAATATCATTGAAGATGTATGTGGATTGAATGACTTTTTCAACAATGTCAGATGTAATGGGGTGTTAGAGTCTTCACAAATGTAGAGAATGCCCAAGACCTTGAAATATGACCTAGACTGTAGGAATCTTGGACTCATAACTTTGTTTGAGTCAATAGCATCCACATTTTCATACCTTTCAATAGTGTTGAGGTCTAAAGTAGACATAACTTTGTTAGTAACAATAAAAGTCATAACTAACCCCCTATGATCTACTTGAATAAAGTTAGCCATAACATCAAACTTAATATACTTAAGAGCTCTGTTGATATTAGATATGTGCTTATTAGAAGTAACCATAAACCTGTTAGAATTGACTGAGTTCATTGGGATGATAACCTATTTTCTCAACAGGCCTTTCATGAGTTTGGGTCTTTCTTTCTTCAATTTGTTTATTACTTTATAAACTTCTCCAATCTTTTTATTGGATAAATTTGGAAAGTTATCTTTGATTTTAACAATATCATCAATGTTGCTCTTGGAAGCTTGAGTATATGATTGAATACCCTGAGAAGAAGTACTAGAGAAAGATGGTTTGTTTTTGTAAAATTTGGAAGACTTTCTTACTCAGCCTAGAGGGAATTGGGAGAGAAATCCTAGAAATGTTAGCTTTATCACTGGATTTAGTAGCCTTCTGATTGATATTAGATTTATTTCCTGAGGTTTTGGTCTTAAATTGCAAAGCTATACATTGCCTAAATAATCTATTGTCCTTATTAGCAGTTAGCCTATCCCAACCAGACTTAGAAATGGATGAAATAAAGTCCCAAGTAGCAAAGCCAAACTCTGTGATTTGTGATATATCTATAGCAGATTTGTCTTCTAATTTTATTTGCCTAACAAAGGTAGCCATCTTATAGAGTGAGAAAGTAATATTCTTAGCATTGCTTTTCAAATATTCATTAAGATCAAAAATAGAGATTAGTAAAAAATGCCATCCTATAGCTATGGGTCCACAAGTTGATTAACAGAGTAAAGAATCATAGCCAGTTCAAGGCCTTAATAAATGCTCATGTCAATTGTACCATCACTATAAGGCTTAGATATGAGATCTTTTGCTATCATCTCATTAGCAAAATTGTTTTTTCTAATCTTTGGGAATGTATAAGACAGAGCTAGTTTTTGTGACTTTCTAATTTCAACTTGATCAGCCTAGGTAGGGTTATTGGCCAAATGTCAAAGTTGTGAATGTTGGACTATATTTTATTTTTGTTTTTCCATTTTATTTTCATTTTATTTTCATGTTTATTTCTATTTTATTTGGGGTTAGGTTTTAGTGGGATTTCATGGTCACATGATCATATGGTCATGATAGAACATAGTGAATGTTCTGGAATAATGATGTTATACAATGTGCTTAACACATATTGACCTTATAGTTTATACATGGTTTTTAGAGTAAGCTAGATGTAGTAGTAGTACAGACCATCTAGTAGAGTATATAAGATAGACAATTTTGTACTAGAAACTCCATTGAGTTCTCTTGTGATTAACCCAATCCAAGGTTTACTTTTTTGACTTTAACTCTAAGTCCTAAGACATAATACCAAAGCTTAAATTTACTCTACATAACCAGTGGATATAATGTTTGACTGTTCTAATGAGGCTCTGGAGCTATTAGTACTAGAATGAGTAGACTGATCTCTTAGTGTGTTGATCTTCATATCTGTTGTCATATTACTAGCAGGCTCTTGAAAGTTGGAATATATACTTATGTTGAAAGGAAAAAATATATTTGCTGAAGTTCTTTTGGGTACTACTATATGAGATGGTAGTAAGAAAAAAAGAAGCAGATGAAATAGAAATGTTATAACCTTAAAGAAGCCAAAGAATTTCTTAAAATATGCATAAGTTGTAATTGTAAGAATTAAAAGATCTTTGTAGACTAATCTGAATACTTAAACAAAGTTCTAGTATCAGAGTTAAAACTAGTAAACTTAATAATTTCTATTTTCTTTTCTCATTGTTACTTTCTTTTCTATTTTATTTTATCTTTTGGGCTTAAGGTTAGAGTTAGAAGTTAGTGTGATATTACATGTCACTGTCACAAATTGTTACATATCAGTCATAGTAATATAATTATATATATATATATTACAATAGAACATAGTAGAAAGTTCTAGAAAAGAATGATATTACTACAATATCATGGTGTGTCTAAACTCTAATATTTTATTTTGATTTTCTTTTCTTTTTCTTTATTTTCTTTGGTTTGATTTTTCTTTTCTTTTGAAATTGTTTTCTTTTTCTTTTTCTTTTTAAATGATGAAGAGGCATGTGACCATGGTCACATAACATGTCACATAGTATAACACCATAGACCTAGACTTTGAGGGAAGGGGCTGAAAGAATAATGACAATATGTATGTTAACAGCATGTTTACCTAATAGTATATACATAATGCACTCATGAACAATACATAGACTTTAGGGCAAGGTTATTTATCAGTAGCACAGACTAACTTTGTAACATATAAATAGAGTAGCAATATATTGAGAGCTTCTTGTCAAGTTCTCTTATGACCCCTATGATGTTATGACTTAAGGCTCAAAGGGTTAAGCAATAAGACAACTCTTGTATTGAGTAACACAAGAGAACTCGATAGAGTTCATAGTACAAAGTAGTCTACCTTATATACTACTACTCATGGTCCGTGCTCACTACT
>Ga0157364_1009133_pt1 | contig 10268 bp, 3 predicted proteins | sample AttsexASBM2_FD_111476 | JGI IMG/M metagenome (GOLD analysis project Ga0157364, IMG submission 111476) | Fungus gardens microbial communities from leaf cutter ant in Ribeirão Preto, State of São Paulo, Brazil - Atta sexdens ASBM2 | ecosystem: Host-associated > Fungi > Mycelium > Unclassified ... | reverse complement strand
TGACGTAAAAAACATGAATCATTTCTATTTTTTAAAATGACATTGTTTGATATTTCTTTACATAAAGTAATTCTCTAATTATTTTGCATATAAAAAAGTATTAAGGTATAAATATAAGAAAACTAATAGTTTACATATTTTATACTTTTATTACTTTATTTTGGCATATTGACATGAAATATTAAATATTGTAAACTATTAGTTTTTTTTATATCTCTACCTCAATACTTTTACATGCAAAATAATTAGAGGAATCATATTATGTAAAAAAAGTCATATAATTCTATTTAAAAAAGTGGAGATAATCTTTATATTTTTTTGGTGCTTCCATCTAGAAAAAAAAACAACACAATCCAAATATGTTCCTTTCAATTATACCGTTCCACTTTCATATGAAACACTTTTTCATATCGAAAATAAGTGAAATATTCAAAGTTTTCAATTGAAGTGGACCACCTTGTATATGTACGTGTAATTTTTAAATATACAATGTATCTAACTCGTGTTTGATTGAGAAGGATATAAAAAAACGCGAAATACAATGTACAAAGATAAAAAATGTCGCGGTACATCCCTTACCTTGGTCGCTTGATTCTCGCGTGTTACATTATACATGCATATAGGTATTACATACTCACTTTGAAATACATAAGCTGAAAGGTCGCAGAGCGGAAAATGAAATTCATGCGCCTATCATAGCGTCATATATCCCTCACGTCCGAATAACTCGCGAGAAATTTTATCTCCTCGTCATTGCTCGCGGATAGTCTTCGGATTCATATGCCTCATTGCTGTCGCATCATTCGTTCATTCGTTCGTCCGCTTCCTTTTTTGCCGTGCAATTTCCGTAGCACTCGTCGATATTCATTCCCGTTTCTCTCTAGTTCGTACGCGCCAGCAACGGCGCGGAACATTCGACGGAGGATTGATTTGTCTGTAATGTCGGAAGGAGGAGGTAGCAGCACCAGCGTTCTCGCGCGTCTGATAACCGTTCGATCATTCTGCTTCTAAACGGATTACCAGCAGATATACAAGAGGGAAACGACAGCTGATTTTCAACTTGATATTACGTATAAAGACGTTAGAAACTTTGGTATATTACTGAAAACTTTTATATTGAGGAAAAAGAAGAGAGAAATTTCGCTAATATTGTTTCTTTTTACTTATCTTACTTCTTTTCCTTTTAAAATGAATATTTCGATACTTTTTAAATATTAATCTTTCCTTTTTTAGTTTTCCCAAAATAAGATGTTTTTGTATGTATAAACTGTACGTACATAATGTTCTAACATTTCTAACATAATAATATATTTTGTATGAGATGTGTCACCTTTATATATATATATATATATATATATATATAAAATGTTTTGAAACGTGATTTTGCATACTACAACAATGTTTGCGAAGGAAACGAAACTAGAACGCGAGTATAATTTATTCCTGAAATATATACGAAAGAGTTAATTCGTGTATTAATTTGGAATTTCTCGAAAAAACTTTGAAAATTTTTCTTTCGCATTGCAAAAAATCAACAATTCGAGGATTTTAATAAGTTATTGGAATTTTACGGTTTCTCTCGATTTTTAATTAAGGCTGTTATTAGAACTGGAATGAAAGTGATTTTTATTCTTATTTGATCTTGAAATTTTACTGAGTTTACGATCAATTTATCGTGATTAAATTGTAGAATATTATTGAAAAAAAAATTAGAAAAAAATATGAAATTTACGGTTCACCAACGTCAGTTAATCTTACCTTAATTAATTCTGCATCCCTTTCTGGCATAGCTAAAAAGAAGCGGTTATTAAAATAAAATTATAAAGTTAACCGATGACGAAAACGATAGTCAAAAAATTTTCTATAAAATGATGTATGGAAAATATGACGCATATTGATTATGCAAGATATATTCTTTATTATTTAATTTATAATTTTCTTCTCATGCAGAATTATGTTTTGAAATTGACGATCCTACATTTTTCGTAAATTTTTTCAAAATTCTCTTTTAAAGTGCAAGGTGTATTCAACATCGTTCTCTCAAAACACCGCGATTAATCAAGCGCACTAAAGGGCGCAATTCCAAGGATACTAGGGAGATTCTCCCACAATTGCCAAATAAATTATCGCTGACGAGATATACGAGGCAGAAAAGAAAACGTGTCTATAAATCTTTTACGCGTGTCACGCGGTAATCAATTCGACGAGCCAATCTAACACGGGAAACGAGAACGCAATGAACATGCACGCCGTGGTTTCGGCGCAAAAATCGGATTTGATTTTTAGCAGTTGTCCCGTAAACTCCATGTCCATTAAGACATCATCTCCATATTCGAAGTTCGAACTTCCTACTATCGCGCGTTTTTGCGCTATTTCTATGCTAATCCATTATCATAGTCATGATCATTATATTGGAGAGATTTATGTGATCGATTGAAAAACGATTATATCATGCCGCTGTACTGTTTTTACGTTGTTGTGTAATTGCTAACAACTAAACTTAAACTTGGAACTGAATTCTGATGTCAAATTTTTTTACGATATTCTTTATGATTCGCATATGCGAAAGGGGAAAAGAAAAAGATTGATTTATTATTCTTTGTCTGTTCAATGAAGTATCCAGCGCAGAAGAAAAATATCGTTCTATTGCTAAGAAAAGTCATTATTCATTTTACTTTCTTTCTTTTAAGAAACGGTTATCTTTAACAAAAAATATTTTTGTATAATCTTAAAAATATACTTATTACAAATTAAAATAAAATTTATTATTATGTAATCAGAACAAGAATTTATTTTCTTTTTAAGAATATAAAATAGATCGAAGAAGCGACTTTACATAATAAGCAAATCGAATTGTTTTAATTCAATAATCTTCATTAAAGTATTAAACTATTAGGTGTCTTTTTTTGAATAAATTTGAATGAATTTGCTTATAATGAACTTAAGTATGCTGTACAATTTTGCTGATATAATGAATTTTTGAAGTAAGTACTTAAAACAAATAATTATTATTTGCATATAATATATATTTTTCTGTGCAATGTGTACGTCTCTGTTTCTGTATCTTTGCTGTATGCTTCGAGTTTTCCAAATATGCCGAGATTTCGATATATTTGCGTATGCGACACATAAATTACGGGACGTTGCGTAACCGTATAGGCTGGGCTTAATTAACAATGTAAAATCTTGCAACGATCCCTAACATGTACAATGTCCGAAGCTCTGTGATTTATGTACAGCGAGGACCAAAGTCTATACAGATGCTCGTTAATAGACCCATTTGACGAACGACAAAACATTCAGAGTTTTAAATTGACTATTTTGTTTTCCCCGTGATCACGAAATTTTAACAATAAATTGCATAATATATTAAGACTTTATAAAAGCTTCACAAAGAAATTATTGGATAATTCGCAATTATAAGACAATTTATAATATATGCGTTAATTAAAATACTTTCTTAATATAAATAAAAATAAAAGAGGCTAAATGAAAAATGCTGATATTTTCTGCGTTTATCAAAATAAAATCGCGGTTTTATCGCGAAGTAAAACCAACGCAAAGCATAATATATATTTGATTTGTGCGAATACAATTGGAGCTTTGTAAGCGAAAGGATGGGAAGCGAAAAGGAAGTCGAAAAAAGACAAAAGCTCCTTTCATTCACGTTCATCCATTTGTGGCGCAATGTGATTGCGGTGGGATCAGCACTATAGTTAACTGTTTTAATTAAAATATTCGTTTATATTGGTTATACTTTATTTAAACAAGATATTTAAAAATAAAAATGTACATGTTTATAAATATCTTAAAAATATTTATCATTTATTTACTACTCGCAGAATAAGGATTGTTTCTCGACTACTCTTTGAGAGAGAGAGAGATATATGTATATTTCAGGTGCTCTATATTCTATATCCATGTTACCATTTAGGAAATCGTTTTTGGATTTGATGCATTTGCTTAATCAAAGCATTTGACCCCTGTATATACACAGCTTATATATATATAAAACTTCCATTTCTGTTACAGTTGTTGTTCCTTGTTTACTAAATAAACTGCTTCTAGTTGCGAATGACAGTTGATTCGCAGTCCTTTCATCATGCACTTGTAGAAATAACAATTTGTGAAATGTAGAAAATGATAAGTCTGCTTGTAAATATATATATATATATATATATATATATACGCATGCTTCGTCACGTGAAGCGTACACGTGATTCGCATAAAAGTGAAATTTCTCGTCAACTCGGCTCTCTGACAGAATAGAGCCAATTTTAACAAAAGCTAGCCAGCGAGATACAATATCTTCAACAGTAACAAAGAAAAGAAGAAGAGGGGACGGGGGTGAGAAATGAACTGAATTGCTAGAGATGAAGCACTAGAAGTGAAATCAAATCTCTCCATAATCGAAAAAAAATATATTGGTCTGTGAAAAACAACAAGTATTGAAATTGCGCGAAAGAAAAAGTATATTTTATCATCTAAGAAGAATTATAGTATAATGGAAAAAAGTCGAACAAAATATTAACCAATATAAATAAATATTAAGTTAAAATGTAGAAATTATATCTATTAATAAAATGTATTTGTCGAAAATAATTTTTATTTGATCTTTTAATTTTATTGATATTTTTCTATAATATTTAATAGTTAACGGTATCGTAAAAATTTTGATATTGCTTTTTTACTTTATACACAGAATCACATATAATTGTGAATAAGAGTGTGAAATATGAGACAAGTATAAAAAAATGTTATTCTGAGTTTAAATTTTTTGTTATGCAACGAATTTTATTATGCAGAGATCGAATTGAAATAACTTTTTTAGTATATAACAAAAACTCATTTCAGATATTCTGACTGTAGAAATTATTTATTAATTTTAAAGTTTATTAATTTTGTACTGTTTAATTTATTTAAACAATGCAATGAAATTGAAATAAACTTAATGCTATTTTCTTACAATTTCGAATATTATATTTAACATTATTTGATGTTACATGATCTTTATTCTTTATCTGAGATTTACGGAGAATTTCAATTCTATTTGAGAGTCCATTTAAGTTGCAATGAATTCAACAAGCCATTTCGGAAATAAGTGCACCGCCAAAGAAGGGGGCTTTCCCATGTTGGAATCGAAATTTATTCCAGACATGTACGTTCAACCCTGACCCTGCTCAAAGCCTGGAACTTAGACCGAAACCAGAACAGGGGGGGGGAGGGTGTAAGAATAGATATAAGAAACAGGCGCGAAAAAGAAAAAGCGAGAATACTCAGCAGCGCTTAAAGATATTGAAGAAGTACTGCGATGCTAGGTTATTATATGTGAAAAGATAGCTGCTTTAGAAAATTAATATTTTGCAGAACGTTCCCATAAAGTACGTATCTTACTTGAGTACACACTTTCTAATACTAATCGATTGTTAAATACAAAATGTTAATTATCATAATGCATCGATTAGTGCTATCTTATAAATGCACGTATTTTCAGAATTTATGCCGGAAATATACTTTTTGTTGTGTTGAAAAATTTATTCATTATTAACTTTTTAATTAAATGTATACAAACGAAAAATTGATTTATACAGAAATGTGCAAATGAAAATCTATCAATTAAAACTGTTTCATGAATTTAATGTAATTTGTACGTTTATAGTTGGAGAAGGAGACTAGTGTGAAATTGGCATCCCTAAAATTGTTTTATTAATATTATTTTTTGGTAATATTTTTATTAAAAGTGTGTAAACAAAAATTCGGAAATTCGTACGTATACATATATGTGTAAATGATGAGCAGTCGAATGAACTACAGAAAGTTAATTTTTTTTTTATGTTGAAGGTAACTAACTTTACATGGGTCATATAGTGACGCATATCGCTTCACTGTTACCGTATTACCCATTGAAATGTGATTGCATCACGGACGAAAAAACATCTAACGCGATTATTTCCTACAAACAATTAAGCTGTTTATCAGCGCGTGTAATTAATTTTTGCAATCGGCAACTGCTTTATCGACTATTTTTAACGAAACAAATATTTCGTAGTTTATTCATTTCACTTAAGAAGTATTAATTATTAAGAATGATATAATATCATCTTATTGCAATATTTATGGGTCATAATATAATCTCAATAACGACAGATTGTAATATATCTTGCTTGGAGTTTTTCGCTAATTTAAACATAATTTATTCACTTGCGAATGGAGAGCGCGGATTAATACATGAGTCACTATATAGAATATAATTGAAGTAATAAAAGACTAATGTAACTGTATCGCTCGTTTATTAATAACACGTGTATTTCATTTTGCATACGAAATATATTTTATATGTACAATACTGAATTTTAATTGCATCTTATTGCTCGCGATTGTATACTCATTAACTCGACTTTATTAATTGCATCGTTCGTTGTTTTAATTTGTGAGAATTTACGGATGTAACAGATCGAACGAATTATGAAGCTTTATATCTTTTTCATGTTGTTTTCAATTGCGGTTTGATGAGATTTCATATATTTCATATACGCTGTAAATAACTCCGGGAGAATCGTACAAAGTAGCGTGCGATTATCCTATTCCAATTAATACGCCCATTTGTAATTAACTATGTTTTCTCGAATGTTATGGATGTTACGAATTTAATTTTTCGTAGTTTATCCATCTTTGTCTATTGGTAGTTTAATGGCCCCAGAGAGTAATCGTTTCGTTTTTCATAATCAGATGAAACATTCAATCAGTATACAGTTCAGATATAAAAAAGCCTTAGAGAGAAATTACTTAGAGATAAAAAGAACTGTGAATAACTCCGGGAGAATCGTACAAAGTATCGTGCGATTATCCTATTCCAATTAATACGCCCACTTGTAATTAACTATGTTTTCTCGAATGTTGTGGATGTTACGAATTTAATTTTTCGTAGTTTATCTTTGTCTATTGGTACTTTAATGGCCCCAGAGAGTAATCGTTTCGTTTTTCATAATCAGATGAAACATTCAATCAGTTCAGAGATAAAAAAGCCTTAGAGAGAAATTACTTAAAGATAAAAAGAATTCTCGGTTTTATTTCTAAGGCTGATTTTACAATAGGATCATAAGCTGTAAGAAATTGACCAATCATGGTCGATTATTCTCCTCACATTCAACTGTGATCAATTTCTTACCGCTCATATAACGACTCTATTACTGTAGAATCGACTTATAATATACTTATTATTAGGTTGATAAAAATCATGTTTTAAACATATTTTGAATTAATATTAAATATGTTTCAAGCATGTTTTATAAAATATATACTGTTTAAAACATTCTCAAACGTTAACATATTTCAAAACACATAATATTTTTTTTTTAAATATGATATTTACCTGACTTATTGAACTATATATATGTCTCTCAAAATATGGAACTTTAATCTGAGTATTCAACTTTTTGATATCAAGATTCATGTGACGACTGTAAATATAGGTCATGAAGGTGCGAGTTCTCTTTCTTATCTCTAATCTTTTTTTTTTTATAAAATTTAAATGTAATTGAAAGAAGATTTCAAAAATAATTTTTTAATATTCATTTGGAGTTTTGCTTCTTGAATATTGGCTCCGTTTATCCGAATAAGATTTCTTGAGTGACGTCGTCGGTAATATTATCTCGTTTTACATGGCTATATTGGACCACTTATTCTTGGTTCGCGGCAAACAGTTCCTCAAAGTAATTGCGTCTTGCGCAAACTCCTTTCTTTTTCGATAATTCAAGGCTCGGTGCAAAGAATCAAGCTCATCAGAGTTTTGCTTCTCCACTCGCGCATTTGCTCGTTAGCATATCCATCGAAAGCTTTAAACGAATCGATGCTGCTTTCCTTGGCTCTTGAAGTTTCGTTGACTGCGAAAAAATTGCGGGTGCTCCTGATGCTCCTTTCCCACACAATGACATTTTAACTTTTATTTGATCTTACCTCTGGACCTTTCATCACGCTTATCGACATTTGCTCGATAGCTAATCGAACTCTCGGTCATGACATGATTATATAAGGCTCATTAAAAGGTGCACCAAAAGGAAGCTGTTCAAAAATAAGAACTCTCTCTTGTTTAAAACTTTAATTTTGTTTTCAAACAGTTGTTATTTAAATATCAATTTTTGAAAGAACTTCGCTAGTTTTTAACAATTTTATTGTGTAATAGAAGAATATAATAAAATAATAGAAGAAAGGAAAGTGGAAAAGAAAGTGGAAAGGAAAAAAGAAGCGATGAACGTTAAGATAGATTGTCTTATTGTCAGACTCCTTGAATGTACAACTGTGTAAATATAGGAGAGAGGAAATTGCGAGCACGAAATAAACGCAAACGATCTATACTATTGCAGTACATTAGAGTGTAATAATAACCTCTCATTTCTCGCATCTAGTGATAGTCCATATAGTCTCTTAGTTTCGTACTATACATGAAACCATAATCCGTACTATACATGTGACCATAGAATGCACACGTTGTATAAACATTACATGTTTTCGATATTGATTTAAGAGAGAATGGGAAATTGCAAATATCAAGGGAAAAATAAAACTGACGATTATTTATCAATTATAGAATCCTTCTTGGAATTGTTTATTTGAAGAATACCGGCTTTAAACTATAATAAACATTTATATATTATTAAATGTTAATATACATTGTTAATATATACTTTAAAGACAAATAAAACCGATTTTATATTGTCCTGCATAGCGGATAATTCTGAACGGCAAGAATTTTATTTTTGAATAAAATTATAGTTTATATTCATATATGTTATTATAACAATAATATAAACCGCTCGATTATTTGACGAAGCAAAATATCAAAGTAACAACCAAAAATGAGCAAAAATTTATTAGATTATAATTAAACTGATATATAGTTAACAATAAATAAATTCTAATCCAATCATAAATAAAAAAACGGAAACTAATATCACAATTAACTCTGGAGGAAGACTCTGTGAGTTGAAATGTTTTAATGTATAAGATTTTTTATTGATATTGTATCTCAAATATATATTATTTTTAATTGTAATCTAACAACTTTTTTGGTTGTTACTTTTATATTTTAATTATTATTATTATTTAAAATTAAATGACTAAAATATTTTTTGAATAAAAACTTCTATTAATTAATAAGTAGTCGTCGATTTTATTTAATTGTTTCCTGTATGTTGGTAATTTCTAGTAATTCTGTAACTTGATATTCTTTAAAACGAATAAATACAAGAAGTAATTTTAGGAGCTAGAGTCAACTCATCGAAATACTATCGTTTTAACTCGCGATCGAAGATTGCTCTACACCGATGAATGTCTGTGGGACGCGTTTATTTGCGCGACTAAATCTCTCTTTCTCTCTCTCTCTTTCTCTCTCTCTCTCTCTCTCTCTCTCTCTCTCTCTGCACAGAGTGGATTGTTACAAGAACACAGTACAGAGTCTGCGGTATTTCGCTAGCCAGAAGATCGCATTACATAGCGGATACGCAATGCAATGGCAATGCTTGTGTCTATCAGATTTCCGTTTCGCTTCGTGAAATGGTAATCTGTCCAAGTTTCAGATTTATTCCGGTTTCGGCACGCAGCGTGGCCGGACAGTAGTCCTTCCGGATAAAATTACTTTTTAAACGAAATGGATTCGATGAAACAGTTATTATACACATTTTCACATTCCAATTTCAGATTCATTATGCTGACATCCACGATGTCATTACTTTTACACATATTTCATTCGTTTTTCCCCGATCTATGAGAAATGTTCGAAAAAAAGCTTTGAATTTGCGTTTCTCTCTCGGGGAAAATGGTTGAATGACGCTAATATGCTCATGATGACATAATAGAGTAATGAACGGGGCCACGGGCAATGTACCTATATCGATCGGCCGGACATTGCGCGGCGTCGCGAGAAGATGCGAGATTACAAGGCACAAAAGTTGGGAATTCAGTTTAATTAGATCTCTCGATAATAAAATTGCAGGCACAATAATTCCTGACAACTAAATTTTGCTTAGCCCGAGTTCATGGATCGTTACTAATCAGTTTGGATGAACTTTTTTTTAGGTCAGAATTTCCGCCAAAAGCTATATGCAACTTATATTAAAATGCAATTTGGATATTATTAGAACATTCTCGTTTTACAGGAGAGTATAATTCTTTTATCATGATCTTTTTAATATAATTGATAATTGACTTTTATAATAATCGTATTTTACGATTAATAATAAATTAACGGCAATATCAATTATTCGATCAAT
>Ga0157364_1009132_pt1 | contig 10269 bp, 6 predicted proteins | sample AttsexASBM2_FD_111476 | JGI IMG/M metagenome (GOLD analysis project Ga0157364, IMG submission 111476) | Fungus gardens microbial communities from leaf cutter ant in Ribeirão Preto, State of São Paulo, Brazil - Atta sexdens ASBM2 | ecosystem: Host-associated > Fungi > Mycelium > Unclassified ... | reverse complement strand
CATAGTCTGAGGATTAGATCTCAGACTTAACAACATCTTTTGTCACTTGCCTTACTTCGCATTTTTGAGCTCTTTGAAGTATCAAAGCACCCATCACAAATAGTAAGTGACCATTTGTGATAGGTGCCCTGTAGTTCTCCATTTCTCTTCTCTTTGTTTTCACTTTGAGACGCAAGAGCAGGGACAATGCCACTGAATCTAGGGAGTGTGACATTGAATAATACAGTGGGAGCATTATTCTGTGGAGTTATAGTTGCAATGTTGTGAGTTGCCTTTCCTTCGTTGTTCCCAGAACTCGACTATTAGGGATCAGTGATTATGTAAATGATAATCTTCTTAAATAGTCTCTTTAGGATCATAACATTGCTGACATATTGGTTTTACTTACTGTATCCAAATGATTCATGGCTACATAAGTCTTTGGTTAGTCAAATTGATATCATTTTTCTAGAATTGCAGAACCAGGATTGACTGACAGACTTGTATAGATTGCAGTCTTATGGTGTGTATCATTTGGTCAATTTTTACAATTTCATCAGCCTGAGATATGCATAGGATTTTTGATGTACTATACCTCATGTTGATGGTATAAGCTGTATATACCTATACTATTACTGGATTTGGCAATCTTCCTGGAATGGTAGTTATCTCATGGTATGTGTCCTATACCTTTTGTGTAGTTCAAATAATAGATGCACTTAGGTCTATTAAGGTCTGGAGTTTCTATACCCCTTACATACTCAATCTCTTAATTTGTACAATTATTTAACTCAGCTCCAAGTTCTGGTTAATGTGTGCACCTTGACTTCATTGATATAATGCAGACTGACCTTGTAACTGTAGGTCGTGATTATTCTAATTATGCATAGTCTGTACGCATACAGGCTGTAGATATATATGTTTATGCTTTCAACTACCAGAAAATATGTTCATAGAAAACCTGACTGATTAGTGGCTGAGTATGATTGAGGGATAGTGAAATATCTAGTGGTATGAGCCTACTGTCATCCATACTCTGATCTTTGCCAACAATCTTTTAGGTGCTTCTTATAGCAAGTGGTTTTGGTAAGCAGAATGTAGTTCAAAGCTTGTATAGTCTCGTTAATTAACTTTTTCCATGTTGGCCTTCAGCCATTGGAGTTGGTGGGCTAATAATCCTCAAGATCCATTCTTGCTCTGACTATCTTTACTTTATAGTTCTCTTTTATCATTTGTATGCATTCCACCAGTTTCTTTGTCTTCTGTTCTCATAATCATTTCCAATCCCTCAGATACCAGACTTAAACTTATCTTGAACTTGGTAAAATATCCATGAGCCACAATTTTCTGTTTCATACCCCTCCAATTCTCCTTTTTCCTTGTACTCAACTTGTTCTCTCTGCAGTGGGTTATAATTGCTGCTTTTTTGACTGTCACAGGTATTGACTTTCTTATTACATAGGGGTTATTATCTCTGGAAAATATGAGTAGCGGTTTCAAGGTTCTTTTTTGATTTCCTATCTTATATTTACCGGTTGACATCACTTTAGGTGAAGCAAAACAATCTCTACTCTTATACAGTACACCCTAGGTTCTGGCTTGATTAAGAGATTGGTTCTAAACACACTTCAAGAGCCAATTATATTCTTATCTTTAACAGTACCTTTTCACTCTCAGTGTTATTTACTATAAGTATATTTTTTCTGGGAAACACAAGGCTGATTACGACTCTATATTTAGTATGTCCTTTTATCTGATACCTTGATTTTCCTTAGTCTTGAGTTCCTGCTTACAAAGAGTACATTTAATTGACATGGGCAAGGAGAAATCTTATCAAGTTGACAGTTTATTTCCTTTTGTTCCTTACAATGTTACACACTCACAAAAGAGCGGTAACCTTGAATCCTTCTAGCAATGATGCAGACACTCGTCAGTCCAGAGCATCTATCATCCAGTATATGTCTCACCACTATAATGTCCTTCTGAACAAGTTACTCTCCCATTTGAGCAGTTCAGATGCTAGTAGCCAAGCTTGCATACCAATCAACAACAAGCAAGTCAACTCATCTAGCTCAGGCTTTTGCGGGCCTCTATCGCCAGAATCAGGTGATGGAGAACTGCATTGTCTGCCAACTGCTGATCAAACAGTACAAGATCGGATGCACTTGTCTTTGATAGATCCTCCCAGCGGCAATAGTATTCAAATGTCACTATTACAAAGCCCCTCGTCAATCTATGATCGCAATCCAAAATTGGTATATCTATCTTCATCCTTCTGATATTCTGAATCCTCAATACAAATCAGAATAAACCATCCTGGAACGATATAAAAGCATGCCTTCAACCAACTTGAATGGAGTCCAGTAACCCTGATGAGTTTTTTTTACTCAGTTCTATGTCAAAGTCTTGTCACTCCAGTCCAATCCAGTCCAATTTGTGTTCTATTACACTCATGCCATTGTGCTCATGATATGAGCATATCCTTACTTGATACGATCTCTTGCTGCTCTGTCGATACTTTCAACCTGAGCTGTTGTTGCTCTCAACACTTTCACTCTCAAGATTGTCTAATAGTCACATAAATGAAATAGAATTTGATCTATTCTTAAGATTGATTCATTTGTAACTCAACTATGATTTCCTTTTTTTTTCTGAGAATTATGAATATAAGAAGACTTTGCTATAGTTATACATAATGACTAAACAATATTTGTGAGCATGGTAGACAATGCAGGAGACCATCAATTTCTGGGATACTGTCTCAAGTCAGACTTATTGTAGTGAGACAGAAGTAGAGGCAAAAACTAACTCAAGGAATAGGTCTTGATTCAGCAAGAACTTTATGAAACAAGAAAGAAGCAATTGCCAAGTGGGTTGATCAAAGTAATGTCTCAGTTAAGTACCTCTTGTTTGAGTAGCTTTTCCACAGTATAGAAATGTGTTGTAGAGCTGTTCAAAAAGGATGGCAAAGCAAAGGTCGCGATGGGTTATTCCTGGAACACAACAGGAGAGCAGAGGAATGGCAGAGGAATCTTCTTGGTTCCAGCGAGGACAAAAGGCTTGGATTGTTTGAAGGTAAAGGGTAAGTTGCAATGGTCTACCATGATTGTGTAGGGTAAAAGTAGAAGAATGATACTTCGAGTGAATGCATAGGTTGAGATGAAAACTGAAATTGAACATATGGATTCTACAAATTGAACTAATGTCATTGATGAATTGGGCAGCACAGCTGTATTTGGTGAAGGTAAAGTCTGTCACAAGATGTGCAACATATCTGTTCTGCAACTTATAATTATTTACTATAAGAGCAGAAGAAGGGACTGACATTGACAGGAGGTGTGACCTCTAGTCTAGGATGGAATTTAATGCCCCAACTGCATTTGTACAATGGATAAAGGAAATGTTCAGCCTCCCAAGCATTGATCCAGAAAGCTGGGTTGCTACAGTTTCATAAAGACAGGAGTGGGAGAGGCAGATTTTTATTTCTTGTTTTGTGCAGAAAACAATACAGCCGGGGCTGTCTTGGATGGATTCGAGATCGTGTTGCTGTAGCCACAATCATGGCAGACAGCAAACTCTGGAATGCCAAGTCATGGGAAACAACCACGTGATGTTGAGGGCTCAAATTTTAGCCCTACCTTTAGGATGATTTATTTTAGGTTTATTGCATAAAGGGAATTAGACATCACTGAAGGTTAAAATCTATTAGAAAAACAGATTTGTAAACCTTTTTTTGTTTTACTTAATGTGGAAACCTTTGAATTCAGTTTAGAAGACAAGATAATACCTCTTAAGTATTATTATGTTATACTATACTTTAATGATTGGATTTTTTATACTTCTCTACTTTATTAATTTTAATTGATTATTGGGTTTTTTGGTTTTCATGTTATGCTACCCTGTGGATTGTTAACTGATTAAAAACACTATTAGAGAAATCTCAAAGGAGTCATCTCAAATTTTTCATATTTTATTTGAAATGTGGTAGTGAAGAAAAGAGACCATTCATAAGTGTCCAGTCATTTTTATTTATTCAAAATTATATTTAGTTTTAATTATACTACAGTAGTATTGTTTATAGATTATATCACAATTTAGTGAGTTTTATAAATATCTAAAGTAAGTTATATAAAATAACTCAAATAGTACCAGAATAAATATTTTATTTAAAGATGAATGTGTTGGATATATCATCTTATCAGAACTTGATGAAATTCAAGGAAATTTGTAGGACATCAACCTTTGTGTAGTCTCCAGTGGCGTCACTGTCTCTGTTAGCTACAGGCACTGTTATAGGTGCATTCGACAAGTTGTTTAGCAACAAGAGCCAGTTAGAGATATGGGCTCCTGATTTTTTTGATGACAATGAATTCCAACTGGGCACCAATCCAGCAAAGGGACCAAAGGGCTTAGTGACCGACACCTCTAGGTATAAGATATCAATTGTTGTTATTAATTATTGATACATCATCATGGACCTAGGTTCAATTACCTGGCCTGGGGTTATTGTAAGGGGACACCCTAGGGAACAGCCTAGATTGTGAGTACGGCTCCTACCTAAAGGGCTATTATAAGTATTCGTGAGATGCTCTCCCATACTCTCCTATGTCTGCCTTGATGTGCCTGTTGATCTATAAATAGGACAGTGGTATTAATAGTTAGTGTTCATGTGACTAGTGTGCACAGACCATTGGTTCTAGTATATAAGACCGCTTGTGTAGTTAGATATAGCTTCACTCGAATATCACCTTAGCTTCCGGGATCATTACCTTAGCTTAGGGTTAAGACGCCTCTGAGTACCTTTAGCCCCTAACAGTTATGTTGACTCCAGATGACCTTGCAGTGTCTCGAGAACAATGAGCTGGCATTGTGGGATCCTTCAAAAATTCTTGCTAGTGAAGGGTATATTCATCTCCACCTACCTTAGCCCCTTCACCTACCAGAACCCAGGTTCGATTCCTTGATTCTCTGCAACACAACACATACCAGTCCAGTTCAATCCAATCCAGACTAGTTTTCTTGTATCTGGCGGTATAAGCAGAGAGGTATGGTGCCAATATCATCATTAATTTTAAGCTCAAGTTTAATCAGGTCTATGTCTGGGACCCTAGCAAACCTTATGCACCTACCTGGCTCCCAAAGTACAAAGCTAGATGAAATTACTTCAGTAGCTTGGAATTAACAAGTTCAATACATGCTTGCTGGTTCTAGCAGTACTAGCTATACTGTTGTATGGGACCTTAGAGGAAAACAAGAAGTTATTGCTCTTGCCTATGGTGGAGGGTGTTAGAGAGCCAAACTCTGTGCTGGAATTAAGCCAACTGCTCTTTGTTCAGCATTAGACAAAGAGAACTCGATAGAGTTCCCATTAGATTTTGCTACACTATATATACAATTACTATCGTAGCTATGCACCTTGTCTCCCATAGTCCTCATGCCTGTCAGCTGACTTCTTTGTCATATGCTGTGACCATGACATGACTATGTGTGTGATGTGACTATTCTGTGACTTCAGTCACACCTTTTTATGACTCTGTAACTGTCACGTGATATTTCCCATGCTCTACCTTAGTAATAATCTAAAAGAAAAAGAAAAGAAATATAAATATTACCAAGTTATGACAGAGGGGCTGGAACACTTGCAGTTAAGTAGCCATCAGTGGCAGCTTGGCTATTGGAGGTCGACATGGGATGAGTGATATTGCTTGGCACCTGGACAATGCATGTCCATCAGCCTCTTCAAAGTCTTGCTATACTGACTCTTGCTAGGCCATACGACTTGTGACTGCTTCTGAGAATAACTTGTCACCAATCATCATGGTATGGGATCTTTGTAATGCATGGGCACCTGAGAAGGTGGTTCACTACTTTCTTGTTATGTCATACCTTATTAACACAATTTCCAGATCCTTACTGGTCGCGATAAAGGCATTCTGTCATTATCATGGTATAAACAAGACGCAGACCTCTTCTCTTGTAGAAAAGATAATCGTGCCCTATGCTGGAATCCCCAGACATTGGAGATTATTGGTGAGGTATGTCATTCACTTTCCATTGACACTCTGGCTTTGATTAATTCTATAAAAGCTTCCTTTGCACGACAATTGGGCTTTCCAAGTTGATTGGTGCCCTTGTAATCCCAATCTCTTTGCCACTGCTTTCTTTGATGGCATTATCGGCATTCACTCTATCCAATCCACCAATGAATCTTCCACCCAACCAGCTACTACTAAACCTGATACAGTGAGCAGTATACGTGCAGACAATGAATCAACAACAACAGTTCCCAGCTTTTTCAGTGATGATGCTGGACCTGGTACTTGTAAGGGGATATTCCTAGGGTGATGCTTAGTGACGTAAGTAGATTTCTACCTAAGAGCTGCTATCTCTCTGATCACATTCCCATTTCTCTTCTACTTGTCAAGGACGGAATCCCAGAGGAATGGAAGTATGGGATAATAGATAGAAACTACACTCCGTTCCGGAGTAATGTACTACGTTGGAGGGAATGTACTTAGCAATAATAGAAAGAAGACTCCGGCAGTGGGACAAGGACGTTGGGGTGGAGAGCGACTTATTGAACGACCTTGGCTTCAACTTATGTGTTACACCCTGGTCTCCGGTCATGAGGTTGGTCGCATATTTCGGAGTGGTGGAAAGTCGCTAAGACAGAGGTCCTAAGGAGTCGAGTGAAGGAGTCCGAGTGGACAAGAGAAGATTAGGACCAGACGATGTTAATTTACAGACTGAGTAATTACACTGTAACTACTCAGTACTTATAGTAAGTGCGGAATAGGAAGAGAGTAGTCTACTATGCTATCCTACTATTATTAATTTTAGGGGAATTATTAGGAGAAAGAAATTACATAATTATTATATTTCCGGAATATGATATCTTTTCAATTTATGTGATATAGAAGTAGCTAATTGTATCTAGAGTCTTTTTTGACAGATTTCTCTCTTTGTAATAAAATAACATACTTTCCTATAGGACTAGAGTGAGTTGAATGAGTTGAATGTCAGAAGGATCAGGAAAGATGTACCAAATAAAACCAAATTAATTTTACAAAAATTTTACAACATATGATGACAACTACAATGGAAATTGGTGGTGCCACTCTGATAAAGCTACCTAATGATGGGCAACATGATGGTCTGATAGAGTTTAAATTGGTAGGTCTGGACTAGAAGAAAAGAAAAACAGATAAACTTATCAAATTACAGAACAGAAATGGATATCATTCACCTACCAAACCTATCTTTATGCCAGACTTGGTATCTGAGTCTGGCCTGACAGAATATTCATTACAATTTCAAAAAACAATAAAGATGTTATGCTGCCTTGAGTATTCAATTCTGTTAATATCTCAAACCGGTCTGAAACATATCCATAACTGTCATGCAAAAACATATGAAAAATATCCAAAAAAGAAATATGAAGATATCTGTACTTTACTCAAAGTCCAAGAAGAATACCCATTGTTAGAGGATCTGGAGAGTATTAATGCCCTCAGTGGACTAAAGCTTCATACAATGGTTCTGGTCTGTTGTCATGAGGGGTGTAACAGGCTATTTGCAACAGATGGCTCAATGTGAAAACATCATAAAAAGGACCATAGATTTAAGAGTAGACAATTACCTTCAATATGGCACATTATTACTGCCCAACAAATAGACAAGGGCAAGTATAGTTAGTATTTCCATGTAAAAGTCCCATCTTACCTGTCTAGACCATCTTTAGACAAAGACTGGATAACAAAACTAGAATTAGAGATTGACCAGATAACTAATTATCCTGGATTTGATCCTAATGACATACAGAATGTTGATGCATTCTTGGTGCAATCAGGATGGCCTAAACATGTCTGGGGTCTTAATACAACTGAATTGCAATCATTGGTAAAGCTACCAACCCAAGATAAGTTCCCAATATTGAAGGAAACTGTTACCTGGATTTTTGATATAGCAGTAGCTACTATCAAGTATACTCCTGATTCAATCCAGAAGCAACTGAAATCAAAAAATCTGAGGTGAGTCTCAAATTTGAGCTAAATAACACTACTCACAAAAATTGATAGGGAAATCTCTCATCAACCATTTAAGAGATTGCAGACTCAAGATTCTAAAAAGAGTTATATTCGAGTCTTGAGCTGTTTGACAGCCTTTTTGTTCCGTAAAAAAAGGAATTATATTCTTTTACTTCCAATAGACATTGTAGAAGAAATCACATTATTCAGGAATATCCCTTCACCTTTGCAATTTCCACCACCATATTTTCAACATGGATATAATAACTATACAATAAAACTCTCCAAGTTGCTTATATTCATGTGAACCTGTGTCTAGGACCCATGTATGGGAAACTCAATTGGTGACTCTACCATCTGTTTTATTGTTTTATCATGTATTCAACATGATAACAGTTGGGCACAAGCAAAGAATATCACCCCCATCCTTGCAAGAATACTTTACATTCTACAAACAGTATTCCTATATAATATCCATTTTAACAGTGCATTTGCTTGTGTATGCAAGAGGCATAGTGCTATCAAAACATGGCTTGATAGTGATTAGAACTCAACATTCTATAGTGTATGTTCTTTTTAGTATATGGCATTGTCAGTTGCTTATACCTAACTTTCTTTCTTTTAAGTTTACTAGAATAATGAAGAAAATACAGAGTTTATTTGGGATGGATCAAAAATCTCTCTTGAACTGTTTCAGGAGTTTAGCCAAGATCTTCTACATCGTGTTCAAAAAATATTCATGGAGAAGGTATTTTTTGGTGTCAAGTAGAGGATTTCAGAGCATATCTCAGACAATTTGACAAATACTTAGCCTAGCTACTCATTCATGAACAACCCCAGAAATGATCAACAAATTAATCAAAGAGCTTTCCTCAATGCAATTATGGACAGCCCCAACCTACAGGATGAATTTTTTACTGGATTATCAGCTAATGGAACGCCAATATTCAACAAAGTTTGAGCAAAGAATTGGCTCAGAGACTACTCAAAGGCATTACTGTATTTAATAGCAGATGGCCATATCTTGGCAGGTTCCCCAAGCTAAGGAACCAAGTTGACTGGTATACAGTTACAAAATATACCTCACCAATCATGAGGTATATATTCAATTGGAAGTAAAATAGTTACTATTGCCAGATACTCAAAAAAATCATCAAAAACAGATCATAATACACTTATACCACATGCACTGGATGCAATTTCTTAAGAAATTGTCAAAGTTATTGTATTCAGAACCTACCCATTTGCTTAACATCTTGTTAGAGTATTATTTCCTGATCATAATAATATCTTTTCTCTCTGGAGCAACCACCTATATGCCAAAATCATCAGCCTATTGTCTGCAAGCCCAAGCAGCTCCTGTCAGATCAGACATCCAAAGGAAGGTCATTATAGACCCCTCATCGTGCTTACCCCCACTTCCCAGCCGCCAGCACTGGCTACAGCTTAATGGGTTCACTGCATGCCAATGAGGAATGCGGCCGTTCCGCATTGGGGGAGTGCTCCTTGGTAGGGAGAGCACTAGAGTGGAAACTGCGAATGTAAGGATACAACTTTCATCCTGACAGGAGCCCCATAACAAACGGCAGCAATGCTTACAGGGTGCGCAATCTGAAGTTGGTTACAAGACAGAGTCAGCGGTTGCAGACATCTGGCAGAGCCGTTCGTTGTTCACAAGTTGGGACTGGTCAGACAGGCGGCACTGGCTGGTGCGCTGTGGGGCATCCAAGACCCCTGGCCACGCTTGCGAGCGAGACCTTCCTCTGCTCCTCGGCATGGTCGTATAGGACGGGGAAGTGAACGTCATCCCTCCACTCCCAACATGATCAACTGAACTCTGAACTGAGACACACTCACTACACATTTGACCTGCCCTCAGGGCTGAGAGGGAAGGAGTCCAACACAAAAGTTTGTTGAACAAATCTTTAGGACAGAGGCTTAACCTCAGCGGATCGTAGCAACAAGGCTACTCTACCGCTTACAGTACCCCGTCCCCATTCAAGTCGTCTACAAAGGATTCTCTCCCACCCATATTACCATTGCAATTCATAGACAAGCCCACCACAGCATTTCCGCCATGGCCACCCAGTCCATCTCATTTGGTACACGAGCATTTGCTCTATGTTAACTCAATATATGATGTGGGGTCGCTATCGTCGTCTCTAGCACGGATTCTGACTTAGAGGCGTTCAGCCATAATCCAGCAGATGATAGCTTCGCGCCATTGCCCGGTCGGACAGACGCAAATACCAAATATCTGAAT
>Ga0157364_1009131_pt1 | contig 10270 bp, 5 predicted proteins | sample AttsexASBM2_FD_111476 | JGI IMG/M metagenome (GOLD analysis project Ga0157364, IMG submission 111476) | Fungus gardens microbial communities from leaf cutter ant in Ribeirão Preto, State of São Paulo, Brazil - Atta sexdens ASBM2 | ecosystem: Host-associated > Fungi > Mycelium > Unclassified ... | reverse complement strand
GTGCGTGCGTGCGTGCGTGCGTGCGTGCGTGCGTGCGTGCGTGCGTGCGTGCGTGCGTGCGTGCGTGTGTGTGTGTGTGTGTACATATATATATATATATTGCAATATAACAAATTTTATAGTTAGCCAAGTTTTTTTAATAAAACGCTATTTTTTCACTCAAATATTTATATTTATAAAAGATTATGAATAAAGGGTAAAATTACTTTCTGGCGATCGGCAAAACTGCAAATCTCCTCGCTATTCCCTGGCTCTTGACCATTGAATTGGTTACAAGGAAACGCTAAAATTCGTAATCCTGCCAAATAATGAAAAAAAAATCTTATTATTATTGTTTCGTAATATAGAATAGCTTTCAATTTCCTCATAATGTGAGAATTTACCTTTAGATTCAGCATACTCGTCGTATAGCTCATTCAGTTCTTTGTAATTCGTTGCTGTGAGGCCACATTTCGAAGCGACGTTTACGATCAAGCACACATGATCTTTATATCTAAATCAACAAGAGATGATATTACAGCTTTTCCATATGTGATAATGTGACTTTACACGACGCAGTCGGGTTTATGCTTACTTGGACAAAGGGACTTCCTCTCCCCTGATGGAATTCGCCGTGAAGTCATAAATCGATGTGGCCGATTTGTAATCCTTGTTTCCGCTCATCGCTGTTACAACTGCAATCGGCGAGAGCATGAAGGTTTTTAATGTGATAGATATCGACATTGCGCCTTACGAATGACAAATACTGTTAATTATTGTATTTTTTTTTATTTTCACAATCTGATATTAATTTATTTTCTATATCTACATTAGTCATAAGTTACGTTTATTGAAACAAGGATGTACAAAATAGTGTTGTAGCAAAAACACTTCATGTTTAGTTTTTCTTTGTGTAAACTAATAAATAATTACATTGAAACAACATAATTTTTACAGAAGGAAACGCTCGATATTTTAAGAGAATTGAAATGTGATTTGTATTTATGTTAATAGATTAAAAAATGTGTCGATAAAATAATAATAATCATGCTTTTAGAATATTTAGATGCTTAATTTTGCTATATTTAAAACTCGCTTTCGATGCCATAGTTTTTTTTCACATTAAAGCATCACATACAAATCGGCAATGAAGCGATATCCGATGAAATAAAATAGAATTTTATAATATTCTTAATTGCAGTATTAATCGAATAGAATTTTACAATATTCTTAATTGCACTATTAATCGAAATGAAATATGAAATTAAGATGAAATATCGAGAGCAGCACACTTCAAGCTATTGCGAATTAAAGGTTATTGAAACGATTGAGTTGAATGGAAAATCTTTCGTAAATTCATCTTTCTGAAGTTTAAGCCTAATAATTTTTCCAAAAAAGATAGTTTCGACAGTAATTATATATATTCATCAAATTAAATGTCTATCGTTAGCTGTAGGGGAAATGATGTTATGATGAGAGGAAATGGGAAAAGCAATTCTCAAAATACGTGCCTGCGAAATTTCGAGTTAAGTACATGAATCCGGGTACGATGAATTTTATAACGTGCATTTCCGATGTGTCGGGGTCCCGCTCTTAAAATTGCTGATACAGAAAAGGAGGAAGAGAAGGAATAAATATTACGAATTCAATCCCCCTTTAACAAAAAGAATTCAGGAACTTTATATTTTGCAATTTACAGTTTTCTCATAATTATTTATCATTATTATTATTCAGTTCCCTCCTAAGGAACATATCTACGAAAAAATTATAATTGAGAAACAGCATTTACGTGAATTTAATTATTGACTTATATATATATTATAAAAATATGGAGGCAGTGAAATTCACAAAAATTATCATTGATAGAAATGTTTCTTATTATTAAATTATATTATGTTAAAAAGTAAAATGGCAAAATTTACAAATAAAAAATTCTAGCTTTAATGTTTCATATTTAAAGTAAGAACGGTTGTTATTCAAAATATGTAAACATATACAAGAATGTTTGTACAAACTAGGAGATTTTTTTAATTATTTGTAAACATGTAATTGTAAAGATAAATAAAATGAAGGATTCGTATCTAGGGTCCCAAAATTCGAAGATAATATTATTACAGTGTAAAACTTCATGAAAAATTAAATGATGAAAGTGCATTCCATTTTTTTCATACAAATATTTTGTTTTCGAAATATGCAATGTTATGAATTTGTGCTTGCAAAATAAATATAAATAACAATGATATACCTCACGTGCAATAAATTCAGACGACATCTCAGTATCAATTTTAAGCAAGCAACATATGTTTTACTGATACTTTACTTTTGTTCCGCTAGCACACTAAGATTTTTTCGTTGTTATTTTATACTTATTTCGTATGTAATGAATTCAAAACTGGAAATGAATATTTCGATAGCAACAAATTAGCAACAAATTCCTACGTTATTTTTACATAAATCGACTGTTTTATATATATATATATATATATATATATATATATATATATATATATTGTTACACTAACTTAATTTTTAGCAGAACATCATTTTTTAAGAGAATCTACAGAGTAACAAATTTTTATTTCTTTGACAATTTTTTAATAATAAATGAACAACAAATAAAAATATTAGTTTGGATTGATTCTGCTCATTTTGTTCCGCTAACTTATAAAACATGTTTTGTTTCATGTCGGTGATCGCGAAGTATTCGACATCTAGTACCACGCACGTCACATTAACGAATGACTTTCTAACCAACATTTAGCATTGGCAACTTTAAAAATATTTATACTTAAAAAACTACTTTGCGGAAAAAATGGAATGCACTTTTATTATTTAATTTTTCACGAAGTTTCACACTATAATAATATATAATATTGTTCTTGAATTTCGGGACACTCTGTATACATCACCATAATAAATTGTAAGTAATTGTAATAAAAATATTTGATTTATTAACGATTTTATCAGACAATTAGGCTAAATAATTCGTCATATAGCATAATGATTAGGTTTAGAAATATTGCGTAAAACCGTAGTATATAAACAAATCGTAAAAAAGTATGATTGTATCCGGATGGATGTATGAGTTATCGATGAAACAAGATGACTGTGCAATTCCTCTGCGTAAAATAAGACAACAGGGAAAGATCGATGGTAAAACATTGAACAGTGGATATTTGAATTTACAATGAAGATTTTATAACTATATATATATATATATATACAGATGTAATTCTTAATAAAAAACCAAATCGAAAAGTCTTTTACCAATTTGCTTTTGCAATTTTCGCAATAGTTAATGAGATATTAATTTCTAAAAATTGCCGAGTAAATGGATAAAATTGATGTTTAAGACAATTTTAAGATATCTTTTCACGTTCTTTGTAAAATATTTTGAAGACTTTTTTTTAAAAAACTCTTAAAAATATCTTAAAGTTATCTTATACGTCGATTTTGCTCATTGGGTAACAAAAAAAATATGACGAAAATTTCAAAATGGTAACGGACTTTTTATCTCAGTTTTTTATTAGAAATAACACTATACGATTACTGGACGTTATTTCAGTTACACCTTGTATATATATATATATATATTCCATTCTGATTCAATATTCAAATAAAGAACTTTTGTTTCTTCTAATATATGTATAATATTTAGTATTGAAACACTTAGTGTGGCTGGATATATAATATTTTTCTAATAAAAATCGGAGCAGACATAGATTCTATTTGATTACAAAGTCATATTATTATGTTCAAATTTATCTTATCATTTATCTTATCAAAAGTCATACTAAATAAACAATGTTACACATCCTAAGAATGAGTAAAAAAAATTCTCATTGATCGATTGATTGCTGTTTATACTAATTGTTGTTAAGAAATCAATTAATTTATTGATGTTCTTAAATTCAATTAATTTCTGTATCGATTTTTTCATTTGACATTATTAAATTTCATTACTAGAACGTATGGCGAATATTTATTACTCATTTTTATTCATCTATTGTGGATTAAAGTCTGGTTTTGTATATATCGGAATATATTTCCTGTTTCTAATTCTGTTTGAAACTGTCTAATTCTGTCTTGAATTCTATTGTTTATTATATTTAAGCTTTTAGGCTTATTTGAAATTCAAATTGCGATTAATCCAATTGAATTAATTAAATATTTACATTTTGTAATTAACAAACATTTTAATTAACAAATGTTATCATTAATTAAAAAAATAAAATTTTGGTCACGTTTACATTTTGTCAGTTAAAAATTAATTAGTCATACATATAAATATATATAAAAGGAAATTAATGAATTATTATTTATATTTTTGAGATACATTATGATATAAAAAGATTTTTTTTTGTGAAATTGATTATATTTGAATAAATTTATTCTTTTATCCATTCCTAACAGTAATTCTGATATAATTATGAGTATCGACGTGCACGTGCAGAATTCTAGAATTCTTATAAATTATAGGAACTCTATGGAATTTTGCGATCGGTGGCCATCTATCGTGTGCCAGGTCAACCTCGCGGAAATAATCGGTCAGCGAATGCTCCTAGCGAAGAATCTACGCCTAACTTTACGCTTTATGTCTCGATAATATTTCTACGAGATTTTCCGACAATTCTCGAAATACACTACATCGATTAAACTTCGCATATCATTAAGATGGATCAGGTTATATTTCTTACCGCTGAAAAACACAAAACGAGCTTCGAACAAACGCCGAGGATGTCACATGAACCAATCACTACAAATCGCTATTTTGTACTGATCATCATGTCGGAGACGCGAGCGGTTTTTAACGCGCATGCGCGTCAGTGCGCAAGTACTTTGACATCAGTGATGGATCAAAGCATTTCGAAACCCTGGAGCTTGACCAAATTCTGATTAACCTATGCTCATTTCTGGTATTGACTTACAAATTTTTATTAACTTTAATCTCGATTCAACTTATTCTTCTAATGCCTGTTTTTATCAATGTAGATTAACTTTAATTTTAATTCAATTTAGTCTTTTTCTTTTTCTAACTCTTAGAATTAACAAAAAAGAATGAAGAGTTAGAACTGAGATTGAACTGAAATTTAAATTAAATTATTTTGGTAGAAACATGCATACACTCATTTTTATAACCAATGTAATTTAATTTTAATCTTGGTTCAACTAATTCTTCATTCTTTTTTTAGTTCTAAGAATTAGAAAAAATTAAAAAAGAATAAATTAAATCGAGATTAAAGTTAATCTGTTAGATGTACAACTTAATTCTCGGTCTTTTTAACAAAAATATGTTAATGTTCTTTTTTTTCTTCTTCATCTTTTTCTTCTTTTTACGTTAGGCTTGTGACCTATTATATTCGTATATGCTTGTAGTGTGCTGGTTATTCAATAATTGTTACAAAACATATGGGATCTACAATTTTTGTTGTTGTCCATCGGCGTTCTTCATCTTAGAAACTGAAATTGCCATCTCGAAACTTTTGAAATCACTCTTTACATATATTATAAGACAGAGCATTTTCACCTAAGGCAAATCATTTTCTTAGCCTCGCTGGCATTTTTCTTCAGTCGGAATGTGAAAAAGAAGTAGTGCTTCAAATGCTACTTTTCGAATGACATTGCTCTCACTACTGTATTTTGAGATTACGAGTATATTGGCAGCATTGTCAACTATTATACCTTGTTTTAAAGCTGAAAGATGGTGCTTTAACTATATGATGGACTATATGATGGAAAAAAGATCTAAATAGCTAAATTTGAATAGGTGTTGTAATCGATTAAATATAGGGGCCGAGAATTAAGTTGTACACCTAATACTTTGGTAGAAACTGATAAAGTTCTGAGGATTAGAAAGAGAAGATGAATGGAATCAAATATTAGGTAGTATAGTCTTTGTAAAAACTGAAATTAAAAATTTATACAATAAAATGTATTGTTTATACACGTTGCCTTTCAATACGTATTCTTTATAAATGTTAGTTATTACAAAGAATGTTGTCAAGGCTTTGGTGATCGAACAGTAAGAGATACGGATTCAAATCTCGATCGAGGTAATATTTTTCATAATCAGTTCTTTATAAGTTCTTTTCAAGATGTTAGTAGCATCAAATTAACGATCTGATTGGAGGAATTATTAATGTTATTTCAAATTGATTGTGTTGAAAGTCCGAAAATAATCGGCGCGCAATCATATTTTTGAGATAATTTTGAGATAAAAATTTACATAAAATACATACCTATATGTATAGGTAGGTACGACGTATCTATCTAACATCTAACTTTGACGAGGAATGCCGTAATTTCGCTTCTCATATTCAATGATGATGAAAATTTATATCTATTTTCTGTATAAAAATTAATATTACATTCACATTAAACAGTTCAATGAAAGAGAGAGAGGAGGGAGAGGGGGAGAGAGAGAGAGAGAGAGAGAGAGAGAGAGAAAAGAGATCAACATTTATATTTAATAATAGAATTTTATTAAAAATAGAAGTTTAAATTAAAATTTTAGCTCTATAAAGCTAGCAGGACCAAATCAACAGAATCGAATTGGACTTATCGGAATTTTTAATGTAGAGCTGAAGCACTTTTCCGACCAGTCACGATTGCGATTTTTACGTTTTTCTCTGTCTTATTCCACATCACAACTACATTACATTTCGTTACATCTTGTTCTCGTCCCATCTCTTAACTTAAGCTAGCAGCATAAAAAAAACATCATAGGGGCAAAATTAATATAACTGAATTTGTTTAATCTATACCATTGAAAATAATATTTTACATGTTTTTTCCTTAAAATGAAAATATTAGTATATACTTACAATCTATGAGGCATTCTCCGTCAAACCGAACATCTTTGAAATATCGTCATTTTATTTTTTTTTTAAATTTATTAACATATTCTACAGATAAAAATATAAGACACGTGTTCCGCGAAAAAAATTTGAGATTTTTTTGTGAAGTTATTCACACTTGTAGAAATATATAAAAAACGCGCTCATGCAAACGTTCAAATTATTATATCGTCAAAACCATTAGTCGTACAAAAAAATGCAAGAGCCTGATTTTAAAGATCTTAAATTGTTATATGGATGAATTATTTTTAATTTATTATTTTCATAAAAATGAATCACTTTCCATTTGTTTACAATTTTTATCAACATTTTTCATCGTCAGCTCAATTTAAAAATTTCAGCTCAATTTAAAAATATCATATTCAAATTTTAATTATGAAGTAATCCTTCAAAATGGAACTCAAATTTTTTAACTATACTACAGAGAGAGTTGATAGTTTTTTAAATTACATTACAGTTAACTGTACAGTTCATTCGAGTTCTATTTTGAAATGTTCAGGATTACTTCATGATTGAAATGGGAATATGATATTTTTGAAATTGGTGAGTTGATAATGAAAAATGTTGATAAAAATTGTAAACAAACAAATGGAAAATGATTTATTTATATAAAAATGATAAATTAAAAATAATTCATCCATAGAATAATTTAAGATTTTTTAAATCGGTCTGTTTTTTTGTACGACTAATAGTTTCGACAATAATAATTTCGACAATAATAATAATTTGAATTTTCGCATGAGTGATGTTTTTTATGAATTTCCACAATATAAAAACGTGAATAATTTCACAAAAATCTCAAATTTTTTTCGCGAAACGTGTATCATATTTTTATCTGTAGAATATGTTAGCAAATTACAAAAAAATAAAATGACGATGTTTCAAAAGTGCCTGGTTTGACGTGAAATGCCTCATAGATTATAAATATGTACTAATAAAATCATTTTAAGGAAACATATAAAAAAGAAAACATATAAAATTAACTTTCAATAGTACAAATTCAGTTGTATTAATTTTTGCTCTTATTTTTTTGTATGATGATCCTGCGAGTTTAAATATTAAATTAGCAGCGCTACTGGTTTCTTGGAAATTACTTTTTTTTTTATCAGCTTAATATTAAGCTAGCACCGCCACAATTTTTTTCGAATGGCACACGGTACAAAATTATCATTAATGGTACAATTTAGTAAAATGAGTACTAAAAATTCCGATAAATCCAATTTAATTCTGCTGTTTTGGTCCTGCTAGCTTTATTCAATTGAAAGTTTTTTTCATTTTATTTTAATTATTTTTTTAAAAACATGTCTACTTCTTATTAAAATAATGTTTGATTTAAATTTTAAATTTTCGTCAAACTTTTTATATTAGTGGAAGGAATGTGCCACACTTAGGCGAAATTAGATTTTTGAATAATTATTTGTTCAATTTAAAGTAATTTTATACACTGATCTTCTTCCATCTTTTATCTATTTGCGTATGATTGCAATAAAATATTTTTATTTTTTGTTATTAAAAATAAAGAAATACGAAGGTGTTAAAACATAGGTAATATGCCAATGGATAATACAGCACAAAAAAAATGTTAGTTACAATATTACATTGATTTATTTATTGTGCAAAAACACATTATGAATGATTTTTAAGACAAAAATAAACATTTGTAAGATAGGAAATAGAAATCGACCGAGTTAATGTAATAATATAGTAGAAAGCATCTTAGCATTGATCAAAGTTGTATATTTAAAATAATATAATCTTCTTGATTCGTGAATTTAATTAATCTCAAATGTAACTGTGCGCCGAAACGTTCGGATATTAAAATACAATCAATCTGAGATGCTAATAATCGCGAGCTAAAACGAATATTCGCGAGTATATATAATACCCCCTTCTCCCAATTCAAATAAAAAACTTTTATTGCGAAAAATATTACCTCAGCCAGAAATCTAGGACCTCTTGACTTTCCGGGGCGAGTGTCTTAGCTATTTGTAAGATAACTTTGATAGGTTAAGTTATGTAACATAAACTTGTAACATAGCAACATTTCTTAATTTGGATAGATTAAATTACTTAATATTTAGAAGTATTTCAGATATTTATTTTATTTTCAGAAATTTGATCAAACTTCTGTTAATGAATCCTGACTCTAAGAAGCTTGATCAGTCTTTCTTCTATTCGAAGTATTCTTATCTGAAACGTATAAAAGTATGTGATGTATAAGTATGAAATGTATGAATATATATTTCTATTACTCTTTATTTATGTTTACATATTGTTATAAGTAAATTTAAATTCCCGGTAATCGAGAATGGATTAAAATGGATTAAAGAATTACATTTCTTATTCAGAATTTTGAATTGAACAGTAAATTAATATATAGTAATAAATAGTATAAATAAATATAGTAATAAATATATAGTAATATATAGTAATAAACAAATAGATAAATGTTTAGATTTTTTTATTAATTATTCGTCAATACGGATATTTCATCACAACGGGATTATGCGTAATGTTTGTTTATAACACCTTAATTTATTATCCTTAGAGAAAATGATAGTACTGGCATTTTACCCTAACAAAAGTAGTGGCATATTGCTCCATTTTATTTTATGATGAGCTTGTACAATACAGCTGTTAAGAAAATGAATCAATGACGTACTGAATATTTTCATTTCAACCTATATTAATAGGTTAACAAGCTAATCAAGCTAAATATTGTATGTGTAACGCTTAAATAATATCTTACATAAAACATGAAAATTATAAGGAGCACATACTTGTTTCACGCTGTATTACGCTGTCATATTTACCTTATAAAAACAATACTATTATCAGGAAATTGTTAATGTTTGTGCAATAAGCATACAATTGTAAACAACTTTAACTACTTTCGGCAATGCAAATTTGAGGCGTACTCTTTTTCTACAGTGCACGTGACATATGCTACAATATAAGAGCACTCCGAAGCCTCAAATTTGCATTATCGAACGCAGCTTTTATGGCACGGATGCAAGCGCTGCTAATCAGTATCACTGTTAAACACAACGAGTGATATATTCCCCCAAGTGGCGTATTACTCACAGTTACCTTACATTTACAAATATAACATAGAAAAATCTAGTTTTTTTTTATAATTTTTCATAATTCTTTTTATGATTTTGTTTTAAAAAACGTGTAATATATCTATTCTCGATGTCAGTATTTTCGTTTGATGAAAATCTTCCGAGACTAACTTTGAGTTTAGGAAATAGGAAAAAGTCATTGAGGATCAGATCTGATGAATATGGTGAGTAATTAATTACCACAATTCATAAATTTTTGTTATGGTGATCGTCAATATTCGATTTTTTCTATTTTTACAAAAACAGTGACATCAACGGGCACAAATAACTCTCAAACAACAACTGACCATCTAAAATGCTACAATTTTC
>Ga0157364_1009129_pt1 | contig 10272 bp, 10 predicted proteins | sample AttsexASBM2_FD_111476 | JGI IMG/M metagenome (GOLD analysis project Ga0157364, IMG submission 111476) | Fungus gardens microbial communities from leaf cutter ant in Ribeirão Preto, State of São Paulo, Brazil - Atta sexdens ASBM2 | ecosystem: Host-associated > Fungi > Mycelium > Unclassified ... | reverse complement strand
GTCAACAAAGAAATGAAAAGATTCAACCTCATATCTATCTTTTTATGCAAATCTTCATGGGAGTTTAATTAAAAGACTAAGTGCAATGAAATTCTTAATACTTAGAAGATAATGTTCCAAGCTTCAGATACTAAAGGAAGAAATTTCTTAGAACTTCTTAATGATGACTCAAATATTATTGAACTAACATATTCTAAAGGAGGTTTATAGCTGAAATACTTTAGTCATTCTAACTTGCTATGTGCAAGAGCTTCAAGAGCCATTATTAATTATGCTCTTATAGAAGAATATCATTTGAGATTTTTCTCTCAAAAAGAATTTGCATGTCCTTGTAAACAATATCCAGTTGAAACAAGATATTATAGTCTTCATGAATGCAAATAGTTCAACAAATATTGGAATCCATAACAGAATATAGTAGCTTATTTGACTTTATTCCTAAAGTTTAATAGTAATGCTTTCTCCTTCAGAGAAAGCATTACTTAGTTGATTTGTGCATACTCTTCTTAATCCTTTTACTTTCATTTTCATTCTCTTTTTCCTTTTTTTTCTTTTCCCCCTCCATTTTCCTTCTTCATGTTGTCTCCATCTGAATGTACATAGCTACTTTGTAGTTATTGTAGACTGTCCTCATGTCTCATATAATAAATTGTTGATTTAAAAAATAATACATGAGAGAAGTATAAGACACAGTAAATATAAACATATATTTAAGCAATAAGATATATATATATAACTATAACATATGAGATATTAATTGTTATACAGTCTACTAGTTATAGAGATATAAATTGAACAAAGTTTGTAATAGATAGTGTGACTGTAGCACATCTTGTGACATATGTCACATACACTTAATAAAGTCCAAAGACAACTAAATAAAAAGGAAAAAAAATAATTAAAACTATGTTTAGTATTCAATATTTTTTCACTAAAAAAATTACCACTTTCTTTAATTTCTTTCTAATCTTTTCAGATACTCTTTCTTAAACTTCCTATTATCTTATTTATATAACTTTATTGCTATATATTTTCTAATATTAAATACAGTCCATACTTGGAAGCAGAAGTCTATGAAGTTGGGTTCAAATTTTGTACCAAGTATGAGAACTGTAAGAAAACTCTCTACTTTACCAAAATCTGAGCCTATAGCATTTGCCAAAGTATGAGTCAATCTTATGATCATTCTATTCTCCAAGCTCTACACCAATATTTTACTATAATACCATTAGACCTTCTTGACCCTTACTTAACTCCTTATGACCATCAATATCTTTCTTAGCTACCAACCAATGAGTCTCCACCATTTAGCAATGTTCCACTGAATTTTTTAACTATACAGCTTTATTATTCTGTATGTTATAAGACAAGAGTGTGGACAGACTTTGGCTAGGGTTAGGGTTAGCTGGACATATATAAGTATTATAATTATTAGTTTACAATGGATGGAGAGCATGTGACCTGGAAGTCATGTGATAGAGGCTAGAGTAGTCTAGAGCAGTCTGGAAGGACTTAGGGTCTAGAAGAATCAGGAAGAGTCTAGAGAAGAAGTTAGGGTTAGGAGTGACATCAAGGGATATAGGTTCCTCATGGTGTACACATGGTGTGCACATGTATAGTGGAGATTAAAGGTATGACGTCAGGGTACATATAGGAAGCATGATGGCCTTAAGGAAAACACATGTGAATGAGTAATAGGACATGAGGTAGAAGCATGGTGGATAGACATGAGGTAAATACATTGTTGTAGCACGGACCACAATGTAGTAGTATATATAGAGGAGCAATGCAGCAAGGGCTCCTTGTCAAGTTCTCTTATAATTCCCCCACTCTTTACTTGATAGCCCATTGGAGAGCTTTGCTCATTGTGAGATCATTTGTCCTTGAGTGACAAGTGGTTGCTACAACACTATAGTTATATTACCAAATGTTTTATCTAATATCTTACTTGATTGGTATAGACTTCTAGGTACTTAAAGTAACAGTCATCTCCAGAAAACTCTATTCTATTCTTTTAGGATTTCTTTAGGAGTAGTTTATGTATATAACACTATCAGACAATATTACTTGGTACTTCTCTAGAGTTATAGTCTTTACTCAGTTGCCCTAATAGTACAAGGAGTACAGAGTCATAAACTTTATAAACAACCTCAACTTTAGCTTATACACTATATCATTTGTCTACCATATGGTCACAACTTCAAAAGGATGAATAGAGTTTAAAAAGATGAGTTTTGACAAGAGAAGTGTGTTACTATAACACTAGAGTTTAGTGCTAATGATGTTTGTTGATTATCAGACTAAAGATTACAAGATTTCTACTAGTTCTTAAATACAAGTATTTATAAAAAAAGAACTTAGGTTTCTTACAGTATAGCCTCAAGCAGATATTTCAGTGGTGAGATACTGACAGAGATTTGAAACAGAAGAACTCTACTGTAGAAGATTAAGTCTGAAAAGATGTAAACTCTATCATAAAAGACTAAGTACTTATGAGGTTTGAAAAGAGAAATAACATTATTGTAAAAGATAAAGTTATGAGTTAGGATAATAATTTCACCATGGAAGACAAGTTGTAAATGAAATATTGCAGACTAATAACACCACCATGAAAGACAGGTTATTTTGGGATTGGACTTAGCATATGATATCTGGCAATTCTTCTCTTTTAAAGTCTCTTCTTTGACTATCTCCAATCTTTCTTTCCTTTTAATTCTGAACTTGTTCTCCTTTCTTTCCAATATACAAGATATTTCATATATCTTCATACTATTTGCTTGTTGAAAATTTGAATTTTTTCTACTTTTTATTTCTCTGCTTCATCTACTTTTATTAGTTTTAATTCTTTTATCTTTTGTTTTTTTACTAGTTTTCTATATCTTACTACTCTACTACTGGATTAATGCTCATCAATACTGGTAATTTGAACTTAATTGCATTGGCCAATATAATTTCTTCTATGATATAAGGTTCTGTATATCTTTTTATCAACTTCTTCATTAGTATTTCTTTGAATACTAAGTCTTTTGTAATCAGCAATACTTAATCTTCTTTCTTCTAAACCTTTACTTCTTTTCATTTCTTATCTATGTCTATTCTCATTACTTTACCCACTGTTATAGTTGCTAAGAGGTTTGGGAGGCAGATAGGCTGAGAATTTAAGCTTTCAATATATGCTATTCTAGTCTCTTTTCTGTAGTGATAGAAGACTTTGAAAATAAGAGTTTGTCATATTATAACCCCGCAGATGTTGTGGCAATCACTAGACACAAAGTCCAATAGCAGCACAAGGTAGCAAATCTCTTAAAATAGATATAAAGTGGAAAGTTCACAAGAGAACTTGACAAAGAGTCTCTGCTAAATTAGAGTTCTATATATATGTTTTACATGTGGTCCATGCTAACAATAATTAAACCTGCCCTCATGTCCATGCTTCATCCTTATGTCCACCTTATGTCTTACTCAAGGCTACCATGTTGTATACATGTGCCTTAACATCTTCTTCCAGATCCTTTTACCATGTTCTAGGCCTATGACCTCACATTATGTGACATGTTATGTGACTACAGTGTCATATACCTCTTCATTGTCCAAAAGAAAAAGAAAAGAAAAACAAATCTATATAAGATTAGAAAAAAATAAAAGAAAGAAAATGAAAATTGTTAGTGTTCAAAGCATCCTATAACAACAGAGTTCTTTATTAAGGCTGGTGATCACTATATCAGGCTATCAGTAACTGTAAAAGTTTTGTTGACTAATATTTCATGAATAGCTAGATGGATTCACATGATCAAACTTGTGCTGAGAAGTGCTTATCAAACTGTTTTCAATAATATATGGTATATCTCATAGTAATAAGTATTGATAGAGATACAAGCATATTAATGTAGTGATATAGTCTCTGTTTCTCTACATTCTTGAAAAACACTTAAAAAATCTCAAAATTCCTGTCTCTATCATTTCTTTCATTGATGATGGACTCTTTATTTCCCAGAGCAAATCATTCCACATTTCTAACTGCTGCCTTTTTTGTAGTTATAATGTTATAACAAATTTGCTCAAAAAGTTTGGTCTCATAGTAGAGTATTCCAAAACTGAACTCTTTCATTTTAACAGATCTCAAGGTGTCTTCAATTCCCCTCTTCTCAACCTTTCCCCTATTGGAGGTACCATGTTATGACCCAAAAATACGTGGAAATACTTGGGTTTCATATTCAATAGAAAGCTATTGTTTTATCAACATGTTGACTTCTACTCTAACAAAGTGATGTCTATGGCCAAGTGTATGAAGATTCTCAGCAATTCAAACTAAGGCATTAATCCAACACAAAAATGCCTTCTTTATAAGACTTGTATTCTCCCTATTGTATTATATGGGTTTCAGCTATAGTTTTATAATCATGCTCCCATGTCATACTATTTGAAAATACTAGGGAAAATGCAAAGAAAAGCCGCTATATGGATCTTAGAAGCTTTCAAAACCTCTCTGTTGTTTGGTATCAAAGCCATTTGTTACAATTGATACCTCAAGGATGCATTGTAGAGAATAGCAAAGGGTAATAACGACATAATCAGCTGTGCCGTAGTAGTCTCAGTCAGTATCTCATATAGTAAATATAGTATCCTGACTTCTATCTCATGTATTATGACTTGTCTACATTGTGTACTCTGAACATTTTTCTCATGGCTTACTATTATATATAGAGTAGATACTGTACTATATCTTTATGCTTTACCAATTGCATCCACTCTTATCTCTTTCTCAAGTCTTTGCCTTAGTTGTAACCTGAGCCAAGTTTAAGGTCATAGCACCATTGCAGGACTTATACCCATCAAACTCCATCTTCAGAAACTTGGTAGAAGATCACAACTATAAGTGCACTTGCTCTTCCCTAACCATCTTATCCAATCACTCATGGATTTGTCTCATAATGCATCCACATCACAATACTCTGCCTTGTTTGACTCTCTCACTAGCTATTAGCATTCCCTCATCAAAAGCTACTTAGTGGATATGAACATCAGATTTAATGGAATTTTTCCTTCTTTTACTCCTCTTTATTCTGAATTTTCTCCCAGTCATAGAGTTATTAACAATTTCTCAGATCAAATCATATTTAATATACATAGCAAACAGAAAGACAATAAAACTTGCACTCAACAGCTTGACAACATGGTCATTGAGTTGTCAAACTCCCCTTCTACTGCTATTGTAATCACAGATGCCAACATCAAAAACAACATTGTTACATCTATATCACATACACACACCCACAACAACCCCATCACCAAGACTGTCTACCATGCGGTTCATGTTACCAGTACTGAAGCAGAACTTTTTGCTATTAGGTGTAGTATTAACTAAGCCTCAAATTGTAATAGCATTTCCAAGATTGTTATCATCACTGATTCTATTCATGTAGCCAAAAAAATCTTTAACCCTTCTTTACATCTCTTCCAAGTTCATTCAGTGGCCATACTTGTTGAACTTCAAAATTTCTTCTTATGATATTGAAACAATTCTATTGAATTCTGGGAATGTCCCAGTTGTCTCAATTGGTCTCTTCACAAAGTAGTCGACAAAGAATCAAAGGCTTTCAATCCTACTCTGCTCTTTCCTTACAAAATATTATGGAACTTTAGCAAGAAAAGCAAAAGTAACAACATTCTAAACATTTGGAAAATGACATTCCAAGCTTCAGACCTCAAAGAGAAGCAATTCCTTGACTTACTCAATGATGATAGCAATATTATTGAACTGTCCTACACCAAAGGAGGGTCTTGGCTCAAAATATTTAGCCACTCAAACTCTCTGTGTGTGCATGCTTTAAGAGCAATAACTAATCATGCTCCAATTGGTGAGTATAGACTTAGATTCTTTCCTAGGGAGAAATTTAAGTATCCATGTAGATCATATTCCATCAAATCAAGATACTATATTCTTCATAAATGTAGTAGGTTTAACAGATACTGGAATCCAAGAAGAGACTCCTTAGGCCATTTTGTTATGTTCTTAGTAGCCAATCTGAGTGCATTCACCTTTACTGACAATATATCATAACTAATTATATATGCCTCTTTCTCTTAGTTTAGTTTCAATTCATCCTCTTTCTCTTTTCTTTGTCTTTCTCTCTCTCTCTGTTTACATCTTCATGTTTGACTGTTGCTTTTGTATATAGTTACAACATAGCTACCACGGCCTGCCCTTGTACTCTGTGTAATAAATTGTTGATTTAAAAAATATATATAGTAATATAATTAGTTACTTTTTAAAATTAGCTTGACAGCTGCTATAATAGATAATAGCTCTTATCAGATATGAGTTTTGATTATGTGATGGAAATAGCTTGCATACAGACTATTACTATTTTATTAATACTAATCATCATTGTTATCATTATTGAACTTCTGAATTACTTCTAAACCTCTAAAAGTGCACCTAATATTCAGATATTACAAATAAGTTAGTTTATCTTGCGATACCAATATCACTACCAAAGCCTACAATATTTGTTCTTTTAACTCTACCACTCTCTACTGTTATTTCTGGAGTTGAACCTTGATGATTGTCCCAACTAATTACAATCTACTACTAATAGTGATCTATTTTTCTTTTTAGGCTAGTATTCTAAATATTTCTATCAAAAATGCTCCTAATTATGCTGTTTTTATTATTTTTCATTATATAAGCTAATTTAGAAAATTGGAATGTATACTATAGCTATACAGAATACTTATTGCTTCCAAGGATCTTAATCTATTTTCTTAGATTCTCTTAGAGGTTGTAAAAGTCTGCAAAACTATATAAATCTCACTAGTTACTCTAGTATTTTCCTTTTATTTAATTTTTTATTTCTTTCTTAGTAGATAAAGAGGTATGTAACTGCTATTACATAACATATTACATGATGTAATATTATAAGTCTAGAATATAGTAGAAGAGACTAGAATAATGGTGTTAGAGTATATGTCTACAATATGTTATTCTTATAGTATATACATCATAGACTTATGGATAATATATATACTTTGAGATAGTGATATTTATTATAGTATAAACATTAGTGTATATATGATAATAATATACTAGAAACTTCTTTTTTTTTATTTATTTTATTATTATTTAGTTTCTCTTATTTTTTCTATTTTTCCATATTCTAGACTTAGTTAAGAAAAATGATATAACATCATCATTGCTTCTTTTCTCTTATCATTATCTTACATGGTAGCACCTATTGGAAATTCAACAAATAAACCTTTTTTCTCTTCGAACTTCAGCTTTCCTACAATGACTAACCTACAAGCTTGCCCTTTACCAACTATGTTTCCCTCTAACAACATGGGGATAAACTCTCTCCTAGGACCAAAACCTGATAACCACACTGAGGTGAGAGGTAGAAGTCTCTCTACTAACAGAAATATATCTAGGGACTTATTAATGTCCTCAACAATGTCTTCAGTTGTGTACTATGAAAGAATGGTGAACAATAACATGAATGTCGATAAAGAACTGGTGGAATCAACTCCTACTTTGTTCTATGAGATGGAGCAGGAGAAAGCAATTTGTATCAGCAAGGCAGCTGAACAACAAGGAAACATGAGGCCAAAAAGCAGAAACCTTGAGGCACCAAACTCAAACCCTAAATGTGTTCCCAATATGGATCAATACAATCTTCCTACTCATGGCACAGTCACCCAAACAGAAGATAATAATGTTATCAACATCCAACTTTCGTATGATCCACAAGCCCTAACTGAACTGGATCTCTGGAGTGGTAACTTCCACCCTATATCACTACATAGATCTATTAAACAAATCACATCTGACATTAGAAATATCAAAGACTCCTTGAACTTTATGGCAAGGTATATTTCCAATAAAAAGGTAAACCCCTCTAAGACAAACAAACTTGAGGACTTTCACAGCATAGGTGATTCCATTTGGAATTTTATCTCATTGGTGTGTCAGACTAATTAGGACTCTCTTTATACTGATAACCAGGCCACAACTCTTAGGGCAAAAATCTTATCCAAATTCACTTCAAGAATTATTTCAAACCCTAGCAAAAGCAACAAGGAAATCACTAAACCTGTTCCAGTAACTATTGAGAAAATCTCCCTGCCCCCTTCCCTCCTAGCTAAATCAAAGAGAGAAGTCAACATCATTTCAAAATATTTTCAAAGTAATAAACTGTTGGCTGAACCCACAAAACCAACCATGTTATATGCTCAAGCATCAAAACAAACTGCAAACACTTCTGAAGTACTTAAAATCAAGGAAGCGTTCCCTGCTCTTAATGCAAAGAAAATTGATCAGATTAACAACATTGTCAAAGGTAATCCAAAACTGAAACCTCGTATTCAAATGACTACCAAAAGACCTTCTAGGAAACAAGTCATCATCCCAATGAGCAGTGAGAACAACAACATTTTCATGAAAAACTCGACTATCCATGTAGCAAACATCAATAGACTTCTAAGAAATGCTAAATCAGAGGTTTTAGTTGACTATATTTGCTCAGATCCCCTTGGAATTTCCATTGTAACTAACAAGGTATCCTTACAATCTGACCTTCAAATTATAGACCAATATGTCAAAAATTCCGAAAACATCAATGCCCTCTAGATAGATAAACCTTGTCTTCCCCAATTGAAATCATACTTCAAAATTATTGGTATCCCATACTTTCCTTACAGCAACTCTCAAGACCACCTTACCTCCAATGATGTGAAAACAATTCTAAAGTAAAACCAAATCTTTGATAACATCAACTTAGCATCCAAACCAAGAGTTATCAAGGTTTTGCCTAAATTGGACATGTCCATTATCTGGATAGATATTTAGGACATCCAAAGCAGGAGCAAATGTCAGCAAGTATATTGCTACTATTAGGGATGCTAACATGAATCCAGGCATTTCCCAATGTAAAAACTGCTGGAAGTAGGGTCATACGATGTTTTCCTGCAGAATCCAAGAATCTAAGTACATCAAGTGCAATGGTTCTCACAAGTTGGAAAATCACCAAGAATTTGGATGGTGCTGCAAAGCAAATGAAAAAACAAATCCTCCTCAACTTGAAACAAAAAAAGGAGAACCTCGCCCATATATGTTCAAATGTTTAAAATATTGGGAAGACTATCAAGCTGACTTAAATCTGTGTCCATTCTGGAGGCATAGATTTAACAAGGAGTTGCAACAGAAGAAATATGCTGAGATTCATAAAAACAGGATCAAGTCAATTCACTCTATGGAAAGCAGTAAACTTCAACAATGATCATAAAAGATCTTAGAATCTTTTCACAAAACATCTGAAAGAACTCATTAATTGTCAACACTATTCTCGAGACTCAAAGCCAATTTGACATCATCTTTATCCAGGAATCTTTCTAGTCTAAAATCCATAAAATCCCTAGCTCAGCAAATTGCGAAGGCAAAGCTCTAATGGGAACAACACATCATCCCAACTGGCTCTTGTTCACTAGAACTCCTTCAAATAGGTCAGACTCCTCTAGAGTAATTGCTTACATCAACATCCACCTCTCTTCTTTTTGCTTCTCTCTTTGTAATGATATTATCAATCATAGGGATATTCTTCTCATCTCTTTCCTCAATGACCATGTTTGTCATTACATTATGAACATGTATTCCAACTCTTCTCATATGGCCTTAAAGTATCTTAAGGATACTAAGGTGAATATTGATAATATCCTTGTTATGACAGGAGACTTTAACATTAGGAATAGTCTATGGAACACATCTTTTCTCCATCATTCTTCCATTAGTGACAATCTCATTATTATAGCAGACTCATTCAACTTAGCCTTATCAAGACTAACTAATTCTTGTCCTACTAGATATTTGGACACTATAGGAGAAGTAAATTCAGTTATCGATCTTATGTTCCTTTGATACGGATCAAGTGAACTTGACCGACACTTGATCTACCCTGATAATCATCTCTCTTCCAATCATGCCCCTCTCACTATCACCATTCCCATTGCTGATGAAATAGTTAGTACTTCCAAATCATCAATTCCACAAAATAGCAAACAAGAAATCACCTTTGTCAAAGAAGTTATATTAATTTTCAAAAATCTAGATATGTTCAACTTAATCAACAAGAATAATTTGGAACATACTGTCAATCATGTTATGGGATGCTTGGAACATGAACAATTTTTATTTTCCTTTTCTTTTATTTTCTGACTTTATAGGATTTTGTTTTGTTTTCTTTTTATTTTGGACGATGAAGAGGCACGTGACATCTCAGT
>Ga0157364_1009128_pt1 | contig 10272 bp, 2 predicted proteins | sample AttsexASBM2_FD_111476 | JGI IMG/M metagenome (GOLD analysis project Ga0157364, IMG submission 111476) | Fungus gardens microbial communities from leaf cutter ant in Ribeirão Preto, State of São Paulo, Brazil - Atta sexdens ASBM2 | ecosystem: Host-associated > Fungi > Mycelium > Unclassified ... | reverse complement strand
TTGTGTGTGGGTGTGTGTGTGTGTGTGTGTGTGTGTGTGTGTGTGTGTGTGTGTGTGTGTGTGTGTGTGTGTGTGTGTGTGTGTGTGTGCGATTCAAAATAAAAATTAGAAAAAGTACAATAATAAAAAATATTAATTGAAAAAATATAATACAGATTTAAGGGAGCTACTTTGGAGTCAGCGCGATAAGAGTTGCGCAATCTATACTTATACAATCATTAATAGTATAATGTGTATTAAAAGATGTTACTTTGCAAACCAAGGCTCCAAAATAGCCCCTTTAAATCTGTATTATATTTTTACAATTATTAAGAGTTCCATTTTATATATATATATATATATATATATATATATATATATATATATTCTTTATTCTAAATTATATTAATTGATCTGAAAATAGAATTATTAATCTGTTATTTTAAAAATAAATATTAAAAATATTTACAAATAAAAAAAGATAATAAACATTCATAACAAAAAATTGCACGTCGTCGAGTTGCATATGTTGCGTTGAAAGACTGCAAAAGCAGAGACAGGTGCCTAGATGCAGAGACAGGAGATCCGTATTCTCTCTTAACCGTGCTTGTCTACATTCTTCGTATTTCAAATGAAAATACGCAACCAAACTGAGAAACGATGTAACAATATACGTAAACTGTATCATTCCAATAACATTGCACGTGTGTAATAAAATATTACAGAAAAATATAGTAATGCAGAAGGAGAAATTATAAAAGATGATACATTAATTGAGATCGTTATGATAAAAATCTTTATATAAGATTTTATATAAGATATTAGAAGAATATACCTTTTCAGAGCCCCAATTTTCGATATCCGACATCATGAAAACTTTTATGTTGTATTCATGATAATGAGAGATGCAGACACAACAGTCGCATTTGGTTTATAATATTCGTAGTATTTTTGAACGATAAATGGACCAATGATAGACAGAACTTGAGATCAAACAACAAGAAAATTGCACCGCGAGCAGATGCATAAGTCGAGAGACTAGGCGCCTCATCGGAGCCTATGCCACTTGACTCCACTTGGCATATCTTTCTCTCTTCGTGTCTGGTCGCTTTCTCTCTCTTTCTTTCTTATTCTCTCACTTTCTCACTCTTTCATTCTTTATGTATCTCTTTTTAGCCCATCTCCTTTGCGTCCTTCTAATTTCATCGTTAAAGCGGTCGCTACTCTCTCAGATGCAGTTTTATGCGGCAGATAAATGCCTGCCACTGTTTTACTTTTTCAAGAAAGAAAAATTACTTATCACTGTCCTCGAAACTGCGAATTGTCGTGTGTTGAACTTCCGCGATCGCACCTTTTCTCAAACGATCGCAAAAATGCTAATAAGACTTGTCAACATTTTTTTCTATTATTTTTAAAAGACAATACAGCTTAAAACATAATTCAATGCTTCGCAAACTATACTTCGTAAGCTCCAATCTTTTGAAGATTTACGGTAATGAGGTTATCAATTTTCTTACTAATAAAAAATAATGACGTATAATTATTGTTGAAGTTTATAAAGACAGGAGAAATTGAGATATTTATAAAATGATTTTCGAATATTTTTTGATAAGAAAGCTTTTAGATATAATTTAATTTTTCTTTTATTTCTGTTGTTTAAGTTGTTTCTAATTTAACTGATATCATCTCAAATTTTCTCAAATCGACAACGATAAAATGGTCATACGATACGATTGTCTCATTGGAAAATTCGATAATAAATGAGACAAATTGGCGAGAAATTTAAAGATAATTGGCGTGCACACGTCGCTTTATCCACATCTTTGTCTTCGTCCTCCTTTATCCTAGTTCTTCTAATTTCGCCGTTTAAGCACCTGCACTTAAACACGTGCTTGTCTGCCAGTGCAGAAAGACGTCATTCGATTCTTGCGTATTTCGAGAACGAGGAATTGTATTGCGACAGACGAACTGTTTCTCGTTCTTCACTTAAACGATCGCATCTCCTATTCTCCAAGATTTGTGCCGTACTTAAGTTAATCTTTATACGCAAATTGTGATAAATTGAAGTGAAGTGAACTTCTTGTCGTTTCTTTCAAATTTTATAACAAATTATTAAAAAAACTAAACCTATATTTCTAATTGATTTTTTTTCACATTCGAATTTGAAAATAAATGTGTCGAGTCTAAATTCGTTCTAATTCTAATTCGTCGAATTTGGGTCTTGTTTTTTTTTCTTTACCGAATCAAAATAATTAAATTCGGTGTCTTTCGACAGTGTTGACATGCATGTCGACTATAGCATGACCAACCGCGCAAATCGATCGTTGTTGAGCTTGTCACGATCGATTGGCCTCGAACCTTCGACTCCGATCAGCAACCGGTCAAATGGACGGACATTTCTGTCAATTTATGCGCGAGCATGTGATTCTCATGATTTCTCGGGTCACGATGCGAGCAATCACGAAATACCGATCTCGTTTCGAGAGATGTCCTCGTAACTGCGTCGCATCAGCGACATTCAATCAATCTTCAATGAATAAACAGTATTCGCTTTCAATTGATGAAAACTGGACGTTTATAAAATTGTTTACCCTATATATACACGATATTAATGTTCGTTAATCGTTTTATAACGTATTCATAAATTAACTGCCAGCTTATTCATTATTAAGAACAATTCCAATTTGCTACTATTATTTAAATTATTATTTCGGATTATTGTCGTCATCACGTTATCGGAAACTATTATGATAAATTGTTTCTATCACAAAGAAAATTAACGGGGCTAATTAGTAATTTGTTTAAAAAATGGGGCTAATTACGTCGCGCAACTGACGTTACTGTATCGTTTATCATCGTTTACGACAAATAGAGCATGTTCGCGCGGTCAGATAACTGCAGGAAATATTCGTGATTGATGTAAACTGCGCATAATTTTACGAAAAGATAAATGTAAAGATTCTCTGAGAACAATTTCGGTCGTTGAAATTCAAGAAGGACTTAAATTCAACACCCGATCGTTCATCGCTGCGAAATATTTGCGTCTTGACGAAGCGTTTAAGGAAAGAACGATCTTATCTCAAGCTGAGATGAATATTCATCGAGCGATTGCAATTAACCCTTGGAGGAGCCGCGTCATAAGCTTTTAAATGGGGCAGATATATTTTTATCGGCTCTCTGAACGAATATCATAATCGAGACGCTCGATTCTTCTTCATGTATAAAATGGGACAAACATGATGTGTCAAATTAACTTTACGTTCGTTTTTTTTTCTTTTTGACATTAATTATAATTAAGATTTAAATATCACAATTAATTCTTATAATTCTTCTCCGTATAATTATCTTCAAGTTCATATGTAACTCTCTTTTTTGTAATACTGCATACCTAATATCCAATTTCCATAAAGAAACCTTGTTTTTCACTTAGTGCGATCGTCAGCGAATAATACGAACCGAAGGGCGATCGATATACAAGCGACGACACGACGCCTGTACACCGGAAGCGAGTGTTGAGTTTCCTGAAAACTGTCGAGGGACACGGTGGCAATTTGAAGTTTTCAACCGTACGTGTCTTAGAATTTAACATACGATACTTCTGCTTTTGTACGCGCGTCTCATCGCGCCGGGACGTGACCGCCTCGCTTTGTCTCGAGGCTATTATATTTTCGCGCGGCCGTAACCCATACGCAATTTAAATACGAAAGAAATATTTCAATATTGAATCTCTTTCCACAGCACCAGAATTAATCAGTCGGCCGACTAACGAGATCCGAGACTGAGAGCGACTGATAAGCGATTCCGTATTGAGCAAACCAGAGACGCGCCCTTCGCTATTGAACAAACGTGACGGCCGGAAAAATTTCACGTCTATTCCACGACCCCGTTAACCTCGCGATCTTATCTCCATCGGTAATTTGAATGACATAAGAGCAACCTGAGACTCGTCGAGAAATATTTTCGTGACCAAACGAATCTAATTTTCCTGACAATCAACATCTAATTTGAATGTCCTTTGGAGTTTTAGATTTATTCTTTAAATGAAGAGAGAAAAAGAGAAAGAAAGAGAGTAATAAGAATGTAATAAAACACTTCCAAATGAATTCGGCATACTGTGCATAATATGTCACATTATATACATATTATTAAAAAAGTTTGGTAAAGCTACATTGAAAAAAATAATCTAGTTGGAAAATAGTAATTCTCGTGGAAAATGAACAAATCAGAATTCTGATTAATATAATTAGTCTAGTAAAAATAAGAATTTTAATAAATTTTATCAGAAATATTATATCAATCAAAATTCAGAATTCCGGTTATTTCAACTAGCATTCTAATAAATTTAAATATTCTATTAATATAAGAACCAACTAACACTATTCCACCAAAGTTTTAGTAATTATTATGTAGATTTTATTATCGTTACCAGACTTTTTTTCGGATATTCACTTTACGCTAGAGACATATAATACGTTATTATTTAAGTTAAGTTATAACAATTACAGCAGGAAAGAAATGCAAATGTAAAAATGGCTGGAACTCTGATTACCGCATCAAAATTCGTCCTCGTTGTTTGCATCCTCATCCTTGACGTTGGTGTTTGACGAATGCGACGATCGCACTCGCTCACTCAAAAAGGTTGTGATGACCACTAGGGCCTGTAAATAGGCAAGCATCACACCCAGGTTGAGTGAGTCCACGCGACCGCCATTACTCCGCCACTGCTGCTCCTCATCTTTGTCACGTAGCGCTGTCTTCGGTTTCAAGACGTCTTATCTTCTCCTCTCGTCACATTCCCTTGGCGCATGACGAGAATGCTCCCGCATCTCTTTCAGTCTCAGAAATTATAGACACCGCTGTTACCAATATCGTGAGCGGGAAAAACAATATGCAAATCATGTATCATCCTTCTCATGTCTTATCAGTTGGACAATAAAATCGAATCAAATAGATCAAAATTTTGAGAGAAAAGAAAACGAATCTAATCTTGTCTAGCTGATCTAGACAATTTTTTACAGTCTTGTTATTAATAATAATAATAATAATTTATAATAAATGTACTTATCGTCTATTTATTGACGTTATTTTAAATAATTTTCTTTCCAAATCGTAAGAAATAAATATCTTAAATTAGAGGTAGAAGAGACTACATTTCGCCGTACTTTATTTACGCAAGTAGTTGTGCGATTGGGATGTTGAATAAAAGGATTAAAGCCTCGCGGGATTAGGAATTTCCAGCAAATGCCGAAAGCGCGTTCTATGCAAATCCCCACAAATTGGCCTTACGGGCATACGATATTCGAGATATGTAGATTATCTGAATGATTATTGCATAGAGTTTCAAGCTGCATTAGATCGCCTAATAAACACGATAATTCATGATAAGAACACGGAGATATAGTCTCTTTGATAACAATAGTCAAACATTATTAATATTATCCTGATGAAGACAGAATACAATAATGTTCTCAATAGAAAATGGATCTACATTTACCTTAATTAAAAAACCGCAAATTCGTCTCACTTCTTAACAGTACACTAAAGATTTTTTTTATAGTTCTTTTTATAGTTCTTTTTATAATTTCATTATCTCAAATGAAGTAAAGATTTATTATCAGAAATAATCCAATTGAAACATTATCAGACTTCTCTGGGATAATGAAGCTTCGTTTCGGTATGAAACAAAATTCTCAGGATTTTCACGGAGGATAATGTAACGTCCATGCTATAGAAATTGATTAATTAATTAAAATTAATAAATTAAATTAATTTGTGTTTCAGTTATCTTTTAATAATTTGTTCCAAAAATCAATATGATTTTTTTAAATATTTTCAATCTTTTCTCTTCGCTGAACATTTAATTATCATTTAAGGCCAATGAAGAAAGAGACTACTTCGAAGCGAAAGTGATTGAACGTCTTGCAGCTGATAACAAAACTGTGGAGACAATGATGAGAAGACTCAGGGATTATGGAGAGAGGGAACTTCATAGGATTTAGAGATGAAAGAGATTGATCGGTCGCGTTCTTTTCCTCGATAATTAGTCGTCGAGCAATTGGGATATTCTGAAGATTGCGGGAAATATCTTTGCTGGTTCTTGCTGATAATGTTTTCTATATAATCAGTTATTAGTGGAAGATGGAAGAATAGAATGCAAAGAATTCGAAATATTTATAATCAGCCATCGAAACTTATGTAAAAATCGAATAACTTTTAATATTTTAATTTGTTAAAGAACATTAAAATAAATTAATTATAAAATATGCATTTATATATTTCTATAAACATAATTAAATATAATTTAAAGATTAAACAATAAGAACTGGCTGTCATAAACTTGACGTTTTCAATCGATTTATTTACTTGAAATATATATAGAAGTGTAGATAAATACATGTTTTTGCGCATATTATATATTTATGAAATATATAAATGCAATATCGTGTATATTTTTCTTAGATAAATGCAATTAAATTTTTTGACAGCTAAAATCTCAGCTAAAAATATGTTTTAACATTTTTCTGTGTGCTGCAAAATTCGCATTAACTTTAAGACGTGCAAAGCTGATTTTTTTTCAAAAGGAAACTTTGATGACGTAAAATTTATTTTAACTTTACAAAAAAAATTCATTCTCGTAGATAGACATATCTTTTCAAAGTCGATTAGGAAAATCTACATGGCACTGAGGAGAGCATTAGCTGGGAAGAAGAGAATAATAATTGAAGATCTGGTAAAGGAAGTCGATCCTTATTTTACTTGCATCTTGGCGTTCCTTAGATATGCTAATTTAAAGGCAACGATAATCAGAGATCGAGGTGACAAGAAGCAACACGATGACGTCACTTTGCCAAAGTGGCGTCATCGCCAAGTCGCCGAGCTACAAAGCTCGGTTAGGCAAAGAGAACGTCGGTCAAATAGGCGAGATTATATGCATACAAAGGAATATCTAATCGTGGAATATTTCCACGGCTTTTGTTAATGACGCTAATACACAGCGGTATTTGTCATTGCCAGCTGTGCTTTCTCGTATCTCTTGCGTATCTCTGACGTCCCGACCGCCAGCTTGAAACACACTTGCTCGTTATTCATTGCGGATCGTTAATTGGATGAGACCGAAATGTCACGAGTACCATTCGCATATCCGTAGCATTCGTGCGGAAATGCACAAAAAGTTGTCGCGAAAAGTGAGCATGTAGTTTATAAAATGTAGAAAGCGGTCAATTTTACAATAATAATGAAGATTTTTACAAATTGTAACTGTTTATATTTCAATGAACTAAATTAAAATTTTATTGTATACATATACACAAAAAATGCTTCATGAATCAAATGATATTGACATTTCATTGTAAAGTTTAATCTCTAAAGCAAAAACCATTCTACATATTTTAATTGCTCATAGTTCAAGAATTATTTCATATTAAAATTACTTAATATTTCAAAAGTTACAAATTATATTAATCGATATTGAATTGAGGAGAAAATAATCCAGGTTTTTTTCATTAAACATTTTTGTTAAAATAGTCTGAACAGAGAGCGCTTTCGAAACACAATCGAAATTAAAAATTGTATAACTTCTTTACCAATAAAGTATTGATTTTTTATCGTCATATTTTTTGCCAAACGAATAGTAAGAAATAATAAAGTAATTGTTTAAGCATTTTATTTTAACAATTTTTGATAAAAAACTTTTCTCCCCAACCTAATAATGACACATACTTAATCAGTAATATAAGTTAAATTTGTTCATTTAAATTTATTAAATTTTTTTATATCTTAATTCTCTAATGAATTAAAATATAAAATAATTTAATGAGAATTAGGATTAAATTATTTAAGTACTTTATGTCCTAATTCGCTAGTGAATGAATTGAAATCAGTTTCGTAGAAATAACAAAGTTATTAACAGTAAATAACAAAGATTGAAATTTACGGTTAAAACATAACACAGTTAACATTATGAGCACAAAAGCTTGTCCACGAGAAGCCCGCATGATTACGAAAACCCTTTAAGTTCTCCGACAGGGTGTCAGTTTTCGTGCCTCGAGCCCTCCGACATGGCTCCGAACTCTCGTAACTTCGCTCCGTCCCTTCTCTGAATACAAAAAAGTTCCCCACTTATTTCTCGATCAAGATACATTTTGTCGATAAGATGAAATGCAATACCGCACGCAGAAGGGCTCTCTTTCCTCCCGCTGTCTAACAGCAAGGAACGAACCATCGATCGTCTGCAATTTTTCGTGCGTTTCATTCCGTAAAAAGAAAACTCAGCGTTTTACGCTTTGCGCGTATTTGTTGCTTTCCTCGCGTGTGTATTTCGTGTTTTGCATGCATTACACATGTGGCAAAATTGAATAATGTCATGTCGGGAGCATTGTATTTTGACATCTTAATGTCGCGTTTATGTTTGTCATTATGCTTGTGCCGCCGATGTGATTTACTATCGTTTTCACTTCAACTCAACGCTAAACGCTGCCATTTTCATAGCACTTATTTGTGAAGCCGCGCATAAAAATTAAAAATTAAAAATCCACAATTTGCAAAAATAAATTTCTAAAACTAAATTAAACTTAATGAAGTAATATTTAATATGTACAAAAAATCGTTGAAAACAATAATTTTCTGGAGTTTTGTAACAATATTACAATCATTAAAAATTTATATTAAATTCTAAATAAAATGAAAATGTTGCTGTTATCTGATTGAAAAAGACGTATTTTCTAAATGACTAATTTAGTTTGAATAAATACATTATCAACAAGCTGAGCACGTATTTATTCATGTTTAAAAATTAACACGAAATAACTTGTATTGTTGTAAAATAAAAAGAGGATATGAATGTTACTAATAAAATAAATTGACTGAACGATTTGACATTTGGATACAAATGAAAATATAAATATAACATAACTTACAATCTCATAAACCATCAAGATAACCTCAATTATATTCTCACAATATTCGATTATTAATTTGTTTCGATTATTTTCATAAATAAATTATCAGAATGTCCGGCATTTCATCGAATGGAAAAGGAAATATGATTGCCTTTCAACATATTTGCAAAAAGATATAAATCATAGAATTATCCGTATTTCAAAAAGAAAAAAAAATACAATGAACCACTCGTCTTGTGGCACCGGCGAGAGAATTCCCTGAAAGTAATCGCGGGAACCGAATAAATCGCGACAAAAACATTGGGACGCTCCAACGCTGAGTCATTCAGTAAAAGAACAAAAAATGAACTCTGTGACTACAGAAGTCGCATATATCACATCGTCCGCCATTGTTCGAGAATGTCACATTAGCGTGAACGCAGAAAAATTGTGTTCTCTCTCTCGCCGGACAGTTTTGCATGGAGTTGTCGGGTGTATACCTTCGTTAAAAATCGTGGTATTTTTCGTACTCGACAATCGATCCAGGTTTGTCCAAATTAAATCCGATTGGAATATTCAATGAGTATTCCGCGAAATTTCACGATAGAGAACAAAGCTTTAGTTTTTCGTAAATAATTCTTGTTATTTCACGAATAACGATTCGGGGATGATTATCGATAATCAACTATTGTAATTTTAAAGAATCGAGCGGCTCTTTAGTTAGTCAAATTCGTTGAATAATTTACTTCGTCTGAAACGAAGGAAATTTGACTCGACGCGTTTCCGTAAAAAAAAAAAAAAAAAATCCATGGAAATTTTAGGCGAGACGATAATTATCAGTGATATTCGAGAGTCGGCAATCGTACAAGTCGCGAAAGGGCAAAATGACGGTATTAATCAGACGAAAAGCGACTGGCATCGACGTAGAAGAGTTTAATGACCGTCGCCGCAATGGTTCTTCGTAATTAATGTAATGCCCGTTAAAAGGCGCGCCAACAGCCTTGGAACGCTATTATGAGGTATCGCATATACACACGAAATCGAGATAGGAGAAAGCAAAAAGGGTGCAGAAAATAGTAGCCTTGAAAAAAAGTAAAAGGAATAGAAGAACCGAAAAAAAAATCAAAAACCAAGAACGCGATTTCTTTTCTTTAAAATACTCCGCATGTTTTCCTGTGCATAAACAGCTTCCCTGAAAAAAAAACCATTTTCTTTCTCGCGCTTTATGAGTTCTTTTGTTACAGAACTTAATGTTATTATTAATGCGGTATAATTTTCTGCTCAAATTAGTTTTATTCTGTACAATGTTAAAATTAATATTAATGTCATTCTTTTTCATATTCTTTTTCAATTTTTTTTTTCTTATAACGAGAAATATATTAATGTAAGGAAAACGCTATATATTTTTATTTATCTT
>Ga0157364_1009125_pt1 | contig 10274 bp, 6 predicted proteins | sample AttsexASBM2_FD_111476 | JGI IMG/M metagenome (GOLD analysis project Ga0157364, IMG submission 111476) | Fungus gardens microbial communities from leaf cutter ant in Ribeirão Preto, State of São Paulo, Brazil - Atta sexdens ASBM2 | ecosystem: Host-associated > Fungi > Mycelium > Unclassified ... | reverse complement strand
ACATGGATCATCACTCTTTTGTATATATACTTCTGTATCTGAAGATTAGACCTTAGACTTAACAATATCAATTTACATCAATTATCATTTATATTAATCCTAATCATCATTGTCATCATTATTGAACTTCTAAATCACTCCTAAACCTCTGAGAGTGCACCCAAGGTTCAGATATCATAAATAAGTGAGTAGTTCATTTTGTTATACTATCACTGAAGAATTTAACTCCTAAGCAATGACTAAAGATCAAGAGTTTTGTTATAAATATCAATAATTGTCTTAATAGAGTTTTTTCTAGGTTTTTGTTTAATTGACATTTTTTCTAGTTGCTTTTCTTTCCATCATACAAATCATAGAAACAAAGAAAGCAAGGCCACCCACATTTGTAGACTTAATAATTCTATCAAGAAAATGATTCATCATGCAGCCAACATTACATTTACAGAAGCCAAACTATTCACTATTAGATGTGGTATGAACTAGGCCATTCAAATTCCAGATATCTCTCATATTATTGTCATTATGAATGCCATATATGTAGCTTATCAATTCATTCTTATCAATATCAATCAATAGCCATATTGAAAAAACTTAGGGAATTCTTTATTAAGAATCCCTCAAATTCTATTGGTTTGTGGGATTGTCTAAGTAATGATAAATAGCCTATTTACTTCATAGTTAATAAAGAGATAAAAAACTTCAACTTCACACTATTATTTTTATATAAATCATCTTGGAACTTTGAAAGAAAGAACAAATACAATAATATCTCAAAAATTTGGAAAATCATGTTTCAAGTGTCCAATACTAAAGGAAAACATTTTCTTAACCTTTTAGATGATGATATCCACCCTATGAAACCTTCATATACCAAAGGAGGCTCATAGATCAAGTACTTTAGGCATTTGAACTTCTTATGTATACAAGTTACAAGAGCCATTGTTAATTATACTCTTATAGAAGAATATCATCTTCATTTCCTTCTGAACAAAAACTTGAGTTGTTCATATGAGATTTATCTAGTTGAGACAAAATGCTATATTCTCTATAAGTACAGGAGGTTCAAGTATTATTGGAATCTGAGATGAGATACCATTGGTCACTTTGTGTTTTTTTTAGAGTTTAACAAGAATATATTCTCTTTTGGAGAATGCAGCACATAGTAAAGTGGCCTTTGCTTATACAATAGTGATTACATTTGTTTTCTTATCTTTTTTTTCTTTTTCTCTTATTCTTTTTCTCTTCCTTTTCTTTTACATGTTGTTTGCTTATATATAACATAGTTACAAAGTAGCTACTACAGTCTGCCTATACACTTCATGTAATAAATTGTTAATTTTTTTAAAAAAAACCTTATTATACAAAACCTGATAATAAGCTCTCAAAAGTCTAATTAGCAAACATGTATTATCCAGATACATAGAATATGAGTGTTAGAATAATACTAGATATGGTTTATACTGGGGAGTGAAAGTCTACAGGGTTAGCTTGGAGATGTGCAAACTTATAGAATAATCTTGGCTTTAGCTTATGTGCTGTACCACCTATCTACTGTAAGATCACAACTTTAGATGAATGGATGAAGTCTGAGATGGGAGTGAGTGCTAATTAGTATATCATTATTGAATACTAGAAATTGAGTTCAATAAGAGTTTATTTTTGTCAATTATCAGACTAGTAAATTATAGTATAACTACTTATATATAAGTAGATAATATAGAAGACACTCAGGATTTCAGTGGTATAACCTTTATTATCCCAAGTAGAGATTTCAGTAGTGAGATACTAACAGGAGTAGAATTCTGCTATAGAAGACCAAGTTAGATAGAAATATTCCTATCATGAAAGATAGAATATTTAGATTGTTGCATCACTGCTGCTAGAGCATATTGTGAAAAGAGTAGCTATCATGGAAGACAGGCTTGTATAATAGACATTAAAGGGGTAGTATCACCATAGAGATGTATTTTCTAGATTGATAGACTTAGAAGAAGAATTTAGGATGTCTGATAGACAAGTCTACTGAAAGGTGGGAAGGTATATCATTACTAATATCAGAAGATAGCAAATAGTACTAGCTTTAGTTGATTTTCAGAATAAGACTTTATTGTATAACTACCAACTTAAATACTAAGTATACTACTTAGGATAGTTATCTAGAAATATAAACTATTAAGTAAGTTACTTTGATTCTAGGTGATTCTTAGATATTAGGATTATTATAACTTTAAGTCCTTGAGTAAAAATAACTTTTATATTGAGTAACATAAAAGAATTTGATAAGATTCTAAGTATAAGATAGTTTATTTTATATACTACAGACTGTAGTCTATGCACACACTATAACTAACTTACTCTAAAGTATATATGCTTTCTATAAGGCCAACATATTGTTGCTATGTTATATAACATCATTTGTTCCAGAATCTTTTATGTTCTTTTTTGTGTCATATCATTGTGTAATAGTAACAGTAGATATTACATTACACCTTTTATCTAAGTCCAAAATAAATAAAAGTAAAATAAAACCAAAAAATGAAATAAGGGAAAATGAGAAGAAAAAATTAAAGCAAAGAAAAATAAAATGAAACCAAGTCTATCATTTACAATTCTGACAGGGATGCAGATCTATAAAGTTATTAAAGAGCCTAACAAGAATATCTAAGGTGAAATTCAGACTGTATAGGGTTTAGGTTTGAGTATAATACTACTATAGGGAACATGTTGTGAAATTAAGACTATTATAAAAGACAGACTTTTATTAGAGTTTAAATGGGATAATACTGCTATAGAAAATAAGCTTTTGGTTAAGTGGACTTGGCATATAACAACAAGATATACAACTGTATTCTGACTCTTCTCTTTATAATGGCAATTCAGTTTGTCCCAAATATTGATAGCTCATGTTATATATAAGATACTACTCATAGATTTATCTTTTAAGGTCAGTGTAAGCTGAGTCTTAGCCTCTATAATTCCAGTTATTGATTTTCAGTAGATTTGTAATCTTATCAGCATTTATGATAGATGTAAGGCATTTGTCTATGCCATCTACAATCTCTATCAGTTTTCTAAGTCTAGGGATAGTAGAGATCCAGAACTTTCATATCTGGAAGTTGCTGCTACCATTTTCAAGTGATAAAATGTTATATAGTATTATATACCATTCAAGCATATTTGACACATCTGACTATATCACAGATAATGATTACATAAGCTCTGTTCTACCCAAAACATCTGTGGAAGTAGATATTCTTCTTCTGGTTGACATACTACTTCTAGTACAGATCAACCTGGCTTTATTCCATGTTGAATCACTCTATTACTAACTACATGGCTTCTTATAATGTCCATAGAACTCCAGACCTGATTTCCAAGGACTTTAGAGTACCCATAGTAGTTACCTGTCTTCTCTAATTCTCAAATAGACTAAGTACTAGTATTTAAGACAAGTAAATACTCTGTAATTTCTTAGCTTGAAAATCATTTAGTGTAGTATACTGTACTGAGTGCCCATGCTCAGAAGTCTGACTTCTATAATAGTTTATTCCTTGTTATATCTTCCATCTAGAATATGACTATTGCAATAAGCAGAGATACAGCTTATCCACTCAATGCTTCTTTCTCTTATACTACTATCTTGCATAGTAGCATCCAATAAAGATTTAGCATATAAATTAGTTTCTTTTACTACAGACATTCCAAGCAACTCAAGAACACTATTTACAATAATACCAATGAATATTGAAACAGATATACCTAGAAGTAAGTCAACTTCTGCTAGTCCTAACAGTTCTAGAAAATTCTTTATGTTATCCATGGTCTATACAAACAGAGTTCAAGCCCTAGCTAGTAGTCTGGTATAGGCAGATTAAGTTGAAGGTAAAAGATCTCAAAACTCTTTTCTCTTCTATGCAACTGTTAAGAAAGGGAGAACAATTCTACTAACCCAGTGCTAATAGTAAAACCTACTCATGTTCTCTATGATGTGGCATCTAATAACACAAACACTACTTATGACCTTAAACCAACAGTCATTCTATATACTGTTAATCAGCCTGCAGATTCTCAGTTATGGAATGGTAATTTCTGTTCTATCTCTATTTTTGGTATAAATGAATACTTAGAAGGTAATGCCAAAAACATCATGTACTCACTTCACAAAATTATGATCTTTGTTAGATGATGCAAATTAGAAGATAAAACTGCTAAGAATATTCTTCAAATTTCAGAATTCAGCTTTGTAGCATAGGGCTTTTTCTTAGCCATTTATGAATCTTGCTGGAATAAATTAGTAGCTAAAATCTTTCAGAGAATGTATTTCTGTGCAATTTAACAGGAAATCTCCAAACAACTTAGTTCCAAAAGAAGAAAGCAAAGATAAAGACAAACAAGCTAGTATCTCCAGGATCTTTCCACTTATTTCCCTTAGCCCAACAAAAGTGTCTTGGCCAAGTCTAAATTCTTCAAATATAATTAGAAGTCAAAACTGAACAGTCAAAGCAACAAACCTTCATATATCTAGGCTTCTAAGAGTAATGTCCAGAATTTTTTAAAGATGAAGAATATGTTTCCAAAACTTTGTATAAATAAAATTTCAAAAATTCACAATATCATCAACAAGTCTAATTATAAAGATAAACCCAGACTTAACATAACTACAAAAGACCTCTTCAAAAAACAGGTCATCATCTCAATGGGAACAAACAATGTAGAAAGAGTAATAGTGCAATCAAATATGCATATTGTCAATATTAACAAACTTTTCAAAGGTATCAAATCAGAAGTTTCAGTTGATTTTATCTGATCTAATATTAAAAGTATCATTGTTATAACTAATAAGATAGATACAATGTCAGACTTGAATATTATAGAAAAGTATGTAAAAAGCTTGAAACAATGTAGATTTAAGTAATATTATGAGCTCTAGGCTTCCCTAATCAAAGTCCTATCTAAGATTTTTAGATATTCCATATTTGTGTTAAGGATACTAATTTCCCCATCATTGCAGATATTGTTAAGAAGATTATTAAAACCATCCATATCTTTAATAATATTGTTCTAGCATCTTACCCATGCATTATTAAAATATCTCCCAAATTAGACATGGCTATTATATGAGTTGACATTTGAAATTCCCAAAATGGTATAAAAGCTAAGATGCTTATAAATAGATACTTTAATATAAGTCAACATATTGCCACTATAAGAGAAACTAACATGAATTCTAGTGTTTTACAATACAAAAACTGTTGGAAATAGGGACATATTACATTTGCATGTCAAATACATGGGTCCAAATATTAAAAATGCAATAAACCACACAAACACTATAGAGATATGGCATGGTATTATAAAGCTAACTTCAAGACAAATCCCTTATAACTCAAAACTCTAAAGAGAGAACTGTGTACTCATATATTCAAATATGTTAACTGTAAAGATGACTATCAAGCAGATAGTACTAGCTGTCTGTTTTAGAAGCATAGGTTCAATAAGGAATGACACAACAAAAAAATATAAGAGCTCCAAGAAATCAAAGCTAACTTAATTTGCTCATCTGTGGGCAGGAGTAAACAATGATTCTGAAATCTCTTAGTATTTTTTTATAGAATATTTGCAAAAACAAACTTTTTACCAATACTATTTTAGAAAATAACAAAATTTTTGACATTTTATTTATACAAGAACCATCTTGGTCAGTCATTTGTTAGATCTCAAGTTTTATTTCAAAGGAGGAAGAAGATATTATTGGTGCTTCTCACTATCTTTCCTAGATCATGTTTGTAAGATTAGCTAATTCTAATAGCAACTATCCAAAAGTTATTATATATATCAACATTAAACTAATCAGTCTTTGCTTTTCACTGAGGAAAGATATTTTCAACCATTATGATATTAATCTAGTATTACTCTTTAATTGAGATACTATGTGCTTTATCATGAATGTCTATTCAGATAATCATCAAAATACCTTAAAGTATCTAAAGGATACTAAGGTTAATTTGAACAATGTTTTAATTATGACAGGAGACTTCAACATCAGAGATAATAACTAAGATTCATTTTATTCTCATTATTTGTCTCATACAAACACCCTGCTTGAAGTAGCTGACAGCTTTGGTCTTAAGTTATCTATATCTATTAACTTGGGTCCTATTTGATTTTTAGGTAATTCTCAAGATTTGAATTCAGTACTAGATCTTATGTTTTTCAAAACAGGATCAGAGGAATTCAATAACCACTTAATTTCTCCAGACCTTCAAAGCTTATTAGATTATGTACCTCTGTTAGTATCCATTATTATAGAGGAAGAATTTATTCAAGAGAAGAAATGATCTATTGTTAGAAACAGTGATAAAGAGAAAGAATTTATCAATGAGATCATATGTAGATTAGAGTCTATGGAGATAACTAATATTACCAACTGCAAGCAACTTGAACATATCACTTAAGAATTTGCTTCTATTATAGAAGATCTTTGAAACAAATTTTCTAAACTGATTAATATTACCAAAAGATTGAAAGCTTGGTGGAATAAAGAATACAATAGAGATTTTGTCACATATCATATGTCCAAAAGTAAAACCAATTGAATAAAGTATAGAAAAACAGTCAAAATAGCAAAAAAACTCTTTTTTGACAACAAAATTCAAGAAATTATGTTGTTCAATAAGAGACTATGAAACCTTATGAATTGAGTAAAAATTGCAAATTACTAGTCACAGAGGCTATCAAGTTCAATAGTCTTCTATGCAATCATTTAAATAATCTGTGGAATATATTATACTAATCATACAATTCTGCTCAAAACTATCATATTGACTTCTATATCCTTGATAAAATTTCTTCATGTCAATAAGTAGAGTAGCCTCTTATTTCTTATACAGAACTCAAAAATTCTGTCAATAAATACAGTAGTTTGTCTACTCCAGGCTCAGACCATGTTTTGTGGACCTATCTTAAAAAAATACTAAACAATGACAAATATTGTTCTAACATTGCCAATATAGTGAATGCACATATCAATATCAGCTACTGGTCCACTTACTTCAAGAAGTTAACATTTATCATCATTCTGAAATGAAATAAACCTTTGTACAATACTTCAAAAGTATTCTAACTTATTGTTCTTCTCAATATGTTAGGAAAACTAATTGAAAAAGTAATAAGCAGTAGACTTCAATTCAACTTTATTGTATCCAACTTTATCCATTTAAGCCAATTGAAAGGCATTAAGCAATGCTCAACAACAGATACTAGTATCTTCTTAACTTATTTTATATACATAAGATAGGTAAAGGGTTTTTATATAAGTACTCTTGTATTCAACATAGCATAGTTCTTCTCTTTCTTGAATCATTATCTACTTCCAATGATTCTAACCAAAGTGAGCTTTGACTCTAGCATTTTCTTCTCTAACTACTTAATTAACAGACAAACCCAATATATTTAGAGTAATTTTATTCCTCCCTTTTTTAATGCTGATGTTGGTATTGGACAGGGCTCTATTCTTTCATCTATTTTATCTATACTTTATATTTGTTATGAACTTAAACCTTTTGTTATGGGACACTTGAACACTAACAATTTTTATTTTTATTTTTCTTTTCTTTTATTTTTCTGATTTTGTATTGATTTTCTTTTTCTTTTCTTTTCTTTTTCTTTTGGATGATGAAGAGGTATGTGACACTGCAGTCACATGACAGGTCACATGATGTGACATCATAAGCCTAGAACATGGTGGAAGGGTCTGGAAGATGATGTCAGGGCACATGTATACAATATGGTGGCCTTAAGTAGGAAATAAGATAGATATGAGATAGTTGTATGAACCATGTATACTTTGTATATATAGGACTCTAATTTAGCAGAGACTTCTTGTTGAGTTCTCTTGTGATTTTCCCCACTTGATTGCCTACTGAGAGCTCTACTCGCTTGTGTAGCTATTGGACTTTGTGTCTAGTAGTTACCACAATATCTTTAGAGTTAGGTAAAAGAACAAACTCTTGTATTAGAGTAAACACAAGAAAACTTGATAGAGAGCTCTATACAAAGTAGACTATCTTATATACCTATTTAGATGGTCTGTGCTAACTACTGTGCACCCTACCCTAAATGGCTATGTGCAAGGTATGAAGTCAACATGTGGTATACATGCTATATGACATTACTTCTTCTAGAATCTTCTACTTCTTTCTCTCATGTTCTGTGATTGATGTTGTGACTACACCATCAGCTGTGACTGATGTAACCAATCATTGCTCTAACCCTAACCCTAAGTTCTAAAAATAGAGAAATGGAAAATAAATCAAAAAGAAAATAAAGAACAAGAAAGAAAAATAAAAAGAAACCAAGTTCACTTTTTGTGATCTTGACAATATTACTCTGATTTTTCACATTCTAGAAAAAAGATCTTTTTGATAAATCAAATACAAATATTTTTTGTAGTTATAGTATTATTTCTTCTCTCTTCAAACAATTTAGACTTTTCATTGAACATGATAAGTCTGAGGTTCTTTATTTCTAGATTGACAAAGAACTTTAACTCCCTTTCTTTAGATCTGAGATTTTTAGGAGGTACTATTCTCAGACTAAAGAACACCTGGCAATACTTAGGATTTTTCTTTAATAGAAAACTTTTATTTCAATACTACACTTACTACTATGCTAACAAAGTGTTATCTACCATCAAGAGCATGAAAATACTTGGAAATTTGACAAGAGGATTATCACCAGTGCATAAATAACTTTTATTCTGTACATGTATACTCTCTATTGTGTTATATAGCTTTTAGCTCTAGTATTTCAAAGAAGCACCATTATACCATCCTCTAAATGATCTAAAAAATATGCAAAGAAGAGCAGCCCTTTGGATTATAAATACTTTTTGCACATTATCATTATGGGAAATTGAGGCTGTTGTTAGCCTTATTCTTATTCATCTTCATCTTGACAAGATTAGTGGTTAACATTATTACAGAATGTCATCTCTTTCTAGACAACATAATTAATTCCCTTTTGGATGAACATCATTCCAAGAGAGCCAAGCTTTATTGTATGGCAACCTCTCAACTCATGGCAAAACAGCAATCTAAAATCAAGAGCTCTATAGTAGACACTAACAATCATTTGAATGAAGTTTTTCCTTCTTTCAATAGTTTTAACAAGGAAATTTCTCCAGGTTTTTATCTGGTTGATTCTTTCTCCAATTGTTTCTCTTTTCTAGCAGTAAACCAAAAAGACTCTGAATTATTAACTGCCTATTAGAACAAACTGGACAACATCTACAAAGATTCTGTTATCAATTAAGAATGGCAAATGGTATTCCAAGCATCAAAGTTCAAAGAGAGAAAATTCCTTGAGTTAAACAATGATGACAGCTCTCCAATCTATCCTATTTACTCCAAGGATAGAGCCTGGCTAAAACATTTTGGCTTCTTAATTTATTATGTGCTTGAGTTACTACATTGGTTACAAATTATGTACCAATCAGTAAATATAGGCTTAGGTTCTTTTCCAAAGAACCCATTACATGCCCTTGCAGTGATTATCCTATTGAGACAAGGAGACATATTCTATTCAAATGTCCACAGTACAGAAAGTCTTGGAGTTCAAAAAGAGAGTCTTTGAAGGATATATTAACTTTTCTAGAGTTCAATCCTAGAGTGTTCTGCTTTCAGAAGTGCATAACATAAAGAAAAATTTTTTTCTTTTCTTTTGTCTTATCTAAGTAGTTACATTGTAACTACCATAACCTACCACCATGTTGTTATGGCAACCACTAAACATAAAGTCCAATAGTTACACAAGCGAGTAAAGCTCTCAGTAAGCAATCAAGTGGGGAAAATCACAAGAGAACTCAACAAGGAGCCTCTGCTAAATTAGAGTCCTATTTATACTGTTACATGTTGGTCCATGCTACTACCTCATATCTGCCTTATGTTTTACTTAAGGCCACCATATGTATACCATGTGCCCTGATGTCATCTTCCAGATCCTTCTACCAATGTTCTAGGCCTATGATGTCACATCATGTGACCTGTCATGTGACTGCAATGTCACATACCTCTTCATCGTCAATAAAAGAAATAGAAAATCAAGAAAAATAGATAAAAGGAAAAGAAAAATGTTAGTGTCCAAAGTATTCCATAACACATGTTCCATGTAATCAATTGTTGATTAAAAAAAACAGCTCATCCACTGAAGCCAAGGTTACCCCTAAATCACATTTATATATGTTAGAGAATGTTCCTATGCTCTTCCAATGTCTT
>Ga0157364_1009124_pt1 | contig 10274 bp, 8 predicted proteins | sample AttsexASBM2_FD_111476 | JGI IMG/M metagenome (GOLD analysis project Ga0157364, IMG submission 111476) | Fungus gardens microbial communities from leaf cutter ant in Ribeirão Preto, State of São Paulo, Brazil - Atta sexdens ASBM2 | ecosystem: Host-associated > Fungi > Mycelium > Unclassified ... | reverse complement strand
CAATATAATCAATGTCGGATATTCGGCGCTTTAAAAATAATATCTCAATTGCGAAAATTGGGAAATGATCAAGAACTGTTCGAAAAAACTCAATTTAGTTCGTTCTGAAGCGTGCACATGTACATATAAAAAAATGTTAAGTAAATATTACTTATTTCAAGTAAATTAAAACACGCCGTATTTATTTTGCAATAAAACCTATAAAAATTGCTAATTCTGAAAAAATTATAACTTAAGTCTAAATAAAAATCATAAATTTATTGGGAGTACAAATAAGTTTCCGCCGTTTTTTATCAAAAATTAAGCATTTATTTTTTGTGAAAGAAACGGTACATAATGTTTTATTCAAAGTAATGGCCATCGCTAGCCACTACTTTTTGCCATCTTTCTGGTAGCATATGGATACTGCGTCGGAAGAATTCATCTTTTGAAGCTATCCAATCATCGATACAATTTTTGGTATCTTCATATGATGTGCAGTGTTGCTCAGACAGGCCATGCATCATCGATCGGAACAAGTGGTAGTCGGAAGGAGCAACGTCTGGAGAATACGGCGGGTAGGGTAGAACTTCCGATTTGAGTGTTCTAAGTAGGTTTTGACCGGCGTCGTAACATGTGGTCGAGCATCATTATCATGCAGGAGAATAATTTTGTCATGCCTGAAGTAATAGTGGGCGCGTTTTTCCTTGAGTGCTCGGCTCAATCTCAATCTCAATTGTGCTCGGTAGAGAGACCCAGTAATGGTCTCGTTCGGTTTGAGCAACTCATAATACACAACACCAAGCTGATCTCATCAAATACACATGAGTATTTTTCCATGAATATTCGGCTTGGCTGTCGATGTTGAAGCATGGCCAGGTAGTCCCCATGATTTCCTCTTCTTTGGGTTATCGTAGTGGATCCATTTTTCATCACCAATGACTATACGATGCAGACCCTTTCGTTTATGCCTGGCAAGCAGCATTTCACATGTGAAAAATCGGCGTTCAACGTTTTTCGGCTTCAGTTCATATGGAACCCAATTCTCTTGCTTTTGAATCATTCCCAATGATTTCAAACGATAAAATTGTTTGTTGAGTCACTCCTAATGTAAGTGCAAGTTCTTTTTGCGTTTGACACGAATCTTCATCCAATAATGCTTTCAATTCCGCGTCTTCGTACACTTTCGGCTTTCCGCTACGTTCTTTGTCTTCGATGTCAAATTCACGTTCTTAAACTTTTGAAATCACTCACGACAACTTCTCTCACTTAAGACAGCATCACCATATGCTTCTACAAGCATCTATGAGCCTCAGCTGCAGATTTCTTCAAATTAAAGAAGTAAATCAAAAGTTGCCGCAAATGACGCTTATTCGGCTCAAAACTCGACATTTTCGTACAAAAAAAAATATATGATGCTGATACAAAATCGCTAATATTTCAAGATTATGATGTTGCCGGATGTCCAATCTTACGATATGTCGTTTTACATCAAATAATTTTAACTAGTTTATTAGTGGCGCTGTCTTTTGCAAACGGCGGAAACTTATTTGTACTCCCAATATTTGATAAATAGTAAGAATAAAAATTATAAGAATAAATTATTAGAATAAAAAATAAAAACTAAGTTATAAGAATAAAAATGGAAGACTACAATGCATTCTGGTATTATACTATGAAACTAAATTGCGTTTCAACAAGTATCTTATACACAGTGGAACATAGTGCAATGTGTCCTAGTTGGAAAATAGCCACTATTATTACTATTATTAATTGTGCCTTTTTTTATTGTTATATTTTGTATTTTTTAACATTCCATTCAAGAAATTAATATCAGATGCCTTCCAAGATTAAGATATAGATTTATTTTGTATGTTAAGGATTTAATATTTTTATAATTACTTACATTTAAAAAACCGTTTTTTCCCAGTTCCAGATTCTTTCCTCAAAAAAATTCCGGGAAAGATAGATTCTTTCCCGACGATTTAAATTTCCCGGGAAATTAATAATACACACGTCATAATCATTACAATTGATTTTATAAATTACATTATTATTTTCTTGATGTTGGTTTTTATCTTTTTGTGTGTTTAATCTATTCAATTTGTTGAGACAACGATACTCTATTATAGTTTTAATTTATTAATTATTAACAATTTTAATTTATTAATAATTTATTAATTGGTAATCTTATTTGTAACTGAGCTAACGTACGGAAATATGTTTTTTATTGTCTCACCTTTATTTTCAGTAAGAGTTTTGAATTATTATTACTCTCAATTACTAATTTTAAATCTATTGACTGCCAAGTTTTTAATTCTTTTATTGATATGATTAAAGATCATTTTCAGATACCCATTTTCAGATACTCATTATTTAATAAAATCTCAATAACAAATTCTAAATTCTTTTTATAAAAAGATAGATTGAATAGCAAAATCACCCTGTTGATAATCCAAATGTAGTTCCAATTTTGTGACATGTGAGATGATCAGAGAAAAAGACAAGTATCTGCCTGAAAATGTTTTTTTGTGATACCAGTCTATAATAATTTTATTGTCTCTGTTAATGATAGATATGTTGAGAAAGTTTAAACAATAATTCTCCTCATACTCTACTGTGAATTTAAGTCCTGAATATTGAATGTGTCTGCAATGTAGGGAATCATATCCACAGGAGCAATCATAAATATATCATCAACACATCTATAATATACAGAAATATGGCAACTGAGGGAATTTGAAACCCTCTCCTCTAAATCAACCATAACGATGTCAGAAATAATCGGAGATAGAAGAGAGCCCATAGGCGTACCATAAGTCTGCTTATAAATGGTACCATTGAATGTGAAATATATGTAGAACTCAAAACAAATTTTAAAATCACATTTCTAAAATTACTTTTAGGTATTTTTATAAAAAATTTTATGGAGTTCCATCTTTTTATGACACTGTCTATATTCGATTTCTAACAGGATATTTGTGAAGAGAGAAATCACATCCAAAGAAACCATTACCTCCGATAAATCGTCATTCCATCCAAAGATTTATAAAGTTCAAAGCTATTTTTATCTGACTTTTTGCAGGGAGAATTCTTTTCGAAAAGAAGTTTTGTAGGAACTAACTATGAGATATAAGGCTATATTTATGGAGGACACATGATCCTAAACGAAATACCATCTTTTGTATCTTAAGTAACCTATAAGTTTTTGGTAAATTAGAGCCACTGGATCGCAGACTAAATAATTCGTTATCTAAGATAAAGTTTTTTTTATGCCAATTTCTTAACATGTTGTTTAATTGTCTTTCTATCATTAATGTTGGATTTTTATTAACTACCGAGTATGTATCTGTGTTTAAGAGCTCCTGTACTTTGTGATTGTAAAGAGATAATTCCATGGTTCTATCGTCACATTGCCTTTATTGACACATATGACCACTTCATTATTTTCTTTACATCATTGTATCGTGTAATTAAATTAAATTAATTAAAAATAATAACCATATTATTAATTTTCGTTTCTGAGATTTTCATATGTGGATTATTGTGGAAAAAATGATGAAATTCAGGAATGAAAATATTCCTAATTTTAGTTAGATAATCCATTTTTTGTTCCGAAACGAGCAATATTTCGAAACTTTCAATACTCTTTATAAATTCTTTTATTGTGTGTTATTATGAGAGTCAGGAAGACTAAATTTGCTACCTATTTGTAATAATTTAGAGACAGTCGGTGAGATAGTTCTGTCAAACTAAGAAACCAATTTTGGTTTGTCTGGTCTAGTGGGAAACATCATTGAATTTTTCGAATTCGATATTGATACTAATAAGGGACTTATTAAGTCTCTTAACACAATAACAGATTTACTAAATTTTACTAATTTTATCGTTATTATTTAAGATACAAGAAAATTGTATAGGTTGGATTTTTTGGAATTATCAATATTATTCTTATGGACTAACTATGAAATTTCTTTTTATGTTTTAGGGATAATCTCATTTTATAAATACAGAAAGAATTATTATATCGGTCAAGGATGTTAAAATGTAATCAGATAATGAATTTATTAAGTTCCAAGTAATAGAGGATAATCTTTTTTGCAAAAAGTCAATATTTTTATAAAGTTCGAAAATTTCAAAGTCTATGTCACGTCCTGCCTAATTTAGCGAACGGCGACCGCGAGCGGAACCCGCGGAAAAGAGGGGAGCGCGCGGGGTGCCTCGACTCCGGAAGGAGGAAGGAAGCCTCGACTGCGATGAGCAATCGTAGTAAATCCGGCGGCCGAAATAGATTTGCGAATTTTACGCGAGCTCTTTCGGGTTCCTTTAGGAGATGCCCTATGTAAGGTCATGTAGTATGATCATGAATGGGTCGTCTCACCAATGAGAGTCATCCCTTAGAACTCCTTAAGGGAAAGAAAAAAGAAATAATAATGAAGAAGCGATGATTCATTTTATAATCTTTATTCTTCCATTTTTAATTATTCTTAAAAAGCCGATGGCTTTGATATAAGTGATATGAGTCTTTCCAGTGACCTTGATCGGTCGTGGGGATTCTTACCGGGGGCCTCGACATGTTCGGCGGAGAAAGGCAGTTGACCTCTCGCGATACTTGGGCGATAAATTCCATTGTCGGTTCGATGGAATATACCTGGAGGAACCGCGCGAGATGGCGGCTCGGAGAAGACGCTGAGAGAAGAGACTGACGCTGTTTGAGCACGCTGGGGTCGAAATCGCTGTGCTGGTGCAAGGTTTTCAGTTGGAGCCTCCACCCTTTGCGTCTTGATCTCTACGATTGTGATAAAGAATTGGAGGGATGCCCGAGAGAAAGAATTAGCGTAATATAAAAATATAATGTAATTGAATAGAGGGTGCGGAATAAAGGGAGACGATTTCGCTCTTATTGACGGGGAAAATGTCCCTACTCGAGGAGACACAGGGTTAGTTAGAGAGAAGTAGAGAGGAGTATGCGCCCGAAGGCAAGCGCCCAGATCTGGGCGATCTAATTATGGAGATGCCCTGGAACAACCCTAAGTGAAAGTGCGCCAAAGTGTGAGAAAGGGAGGCGAAGAGTACCCTGTGGAGAGCGCTCTACACTGAGAGATTCTCTAAGCCAGATATGTGCTCGGTCGCAAACTGTTCGAGAGAGAGTTCTGCACTCGGCAGCATGACAACTATTCTTTTCGCGATAGGATAGGACTCTAAATATTGACTAGATTGTTAGATGTGATAATAATGTTATAGTTTATTGTTACAAGAAATAGAGAGAGCGTAAGACACCTCCTGAGTCTGAAGAGCAGAATCGAATTATCAATAGAAATTACAGGTATAGAAAAATCTACAAAAAACGAGAAATTTACAAGTATCAAAATTATGTGTAAGAAAATTATAAGTACAAGGAATTGTTACGCGAAATTTATAGGGTAAAGTCGCCTAATATGAGATATCTTTTTTTAAAGACTTGTAATTTATTTAATTTGCAACCTTAATTCCTTTTCGCATCAATTTTATGGGAAATATATTCAAGATTTATTACCAAAAGTTAGCGACCGATAGTAACTATACATACATGATAGTAGCTTGTTGTATGTGAAATTTTTTTTATCGAAAGTGCCAATTTTGTTTATTCAAAAAAAGGTTCCTAATATGAGATACAAGGTTTTTTTTTTGTATGAGATGGTATCTTATAACAAAAAACTAAAGAAAAAATAGAAAAAAAATATAAGCTTTATATATGTCCTTTTATTATATTACATACAAGTAGGAACAAAGAATTTAAATGTTACATATAATAATTATATAATTTTTCGCGTGTGTATGTCATTGTGTGTGTGTGTGTGTGTGTGTGTGTGTGTGTGTGTGTGTGTGTGTGAGAGTAATCTTAACAATAGAATCGTCATTTTTAACATTTCGTTTGATAGTATACTTTGAAATATTAAATTGTTTAGTTTGTTGCTCTCATGTTAGCCAGGAATACCCTGAGTACTCGTTACTTCCAAGTCTTGCGGAATCTAATCTTTATAAATAAACAAATCATTATATCACGTGTTTTTCCTATTAATACGATCTTACTCTATCACTGCATACAGACTTTTTATCAAATATTTATTTATTATAACAAAATAAGATTTGAAGACTAACCTTAATAAAATTCGATAACATCCAATTTCAAGAATCTTCTTTCATACCTACTACACGCATGATTTAATAATGAGTTTTCTACTAAATATGTTTCACTCTATGAGTAATAAGTATTTCATAATAAAATCAATATGCGCTTATTAGTTTAACAGAAATCTCGCTATCTCATATTGGGAACCTATTCCATAATAGGCGATCTTACCCTAAATAGGTACCCTAAAAAAACGAAATTATAAGTAATGAGAATTTTATAAGTACGGAAACTGTGTCGCGAAAATTCTAAGTTGCCCATCGAGACTTAGCAGCTGGCTTACTAAACCAAAAATTTTCAAGTGTCGGAACGTGTTGTGTTTACCATATTGTTGGAGAAATAATCTAAGAGTAATTGAATATATTGAGAATAAGTGAATGATCTAAAGAGAAGGAATAACCGAAATGAAATGATCTCACGCGATTTCGCAGCGCCGATTTATATATTTCAAAAGGGTGTTGTCCCGCGATAAGGAGGATAATTCTGAGCATCTAGAATATTCTACAGATTTTCAATTGCTAATTACTCGCTAAATTTTAACGATATTCCATGGATACGAGACATGAATCCCCGTGTTTGACTTTGTCATTTAATGTTCTTACAATATAACAATTGGAATGCGCTTGTAACTGTCTACTGCAGAACGTACTGTTTTATGAACGTGTTTTGCGTATTTATCTACTCGATAAATTGAATTGCTCGTGTGACTTCGAGTATTCCAATCCATCAATTCCGGTAATTGATGATTATAATTAATACTAGACGTCGTTAGCCGTTTGTGTTTTCGCTCGGCCTTAACAATTAGTTTGCGGAAATCCTGCGTGTATTCTACGGAGTCTTTTATGGTGCAATTATGTGACTCTTGTAATAAACAGTTGCTTAAATTATTATTATTTGATGGTTAAAGAGAGGAGGTCCTTCTTCCTTATTGGTGGTGTTGTGTTTTTGAAATAGGTGTGGTTTCTTTTCTTTAAGCTTATTTAAAAGAATTGTAATAGCGATTCACACGGCTGACATGCGATCCGTGGTGAGGAGATGGTGCTCGCGATCAGCTGTGCAGATATAAGCCGTGCGGTTCCTAGCTACAGTATGTGCTTTAAAGTGACGGCCGATTTGTTTTTGACAGCCAGATGTTACAGTCTAATAATTTCTTTTTTAAAGTCCAAAGATCTCTCTCTCTCTCTCTCTCTCTCTCTCTCTCTCTCTCTCTTCTAATAGATCTATGATGGTGTAGACTTAAATTTTTATTGTAAATGTAATTTAAGTGAGCTGGAATATAACAACGTGATTTTTACAAAATTCTCAAAAATTCAAATTTCGAATAGGCTTCAATAAGTCTATAATTTATTTCAATCCATTGTTTTAATAAAAGAATAATGTTCATGCCAAAAGTTAGTTTAATAAAATTTAAATTAAATCTATGACGGTTGTACGAATTTCGTTTAATGTCCATAATGTTCTACGCATTATTTTATGAGTAGCGTGCGTGAATAAATATAGAAAAATATGTTCGTATATGTATAACGCAATATAATTAATAAGTCAAGGCTTTTTAAACGAGTAATTATAGTTATTCTGGTCATAAAATAAAAATCGTTTTTTAATTAAATAAGTACAAAGCTAAAGTCCATTTTAAAAGTCATTGGGTTGTTCAAAAAATCATTGCGTTTTTTTCATTTGATTTTCAGATGTGTTTATTTAATATACGTAATGAACATTAATCAATGATATATTGGCCGTTTTGTTCGATGATCTTCTGCCTTCTCCCGGGCAACCTCATAATATCACGTTCATTCAAACTTCCCATCCTTCTCTGCGAGAAACTTGTCTAGGTGCTGTTTGATAAGATTTTCAGAAGCAAACGTTTTACCATTCAAGAAGTTTTGCAAGGAGCGAAAGAGATAGAAGTCTGATGGTGCAAGATCTGGGCTATACGGTGGATGTGTAACACACTAACCATGTTGCAACAATTTTTACCGGATGACCAAACTTGTATGTGGTCTCGCATTATCGTGGTGAAACACTACACTCTTACGATTGATTAGCTCGGGACGTTTCTGTGCGATGGCATCACTTAATTTCTGCAACTGCTCACAGTAGACATCGGAATTAATCGTTTTGTTCTTTGGAAGTAGCTCATAGAAGACTGGTCCCTTCCAATCCCATCACATTGACAGCATTACCTTCTTTTGATGGATCTCCGCCTTTGCTTGCCTTTCCAGTGCTTCTCGCCTACTCCAATTTCTTTTTCGGCTGATATTATTGTAAACAATTCATTTTTCGCCGCCTGTGATCATACGCTCCAAGAACGGATCGTTTTCTTCGCGTTTGATGAGTTGATCGCAGACGTTCATGCGATTCATCAGATGAATTTCTTTCAACTCATGCGGTACCCAAACATCGAGCTTCTTTAAGAAGCTTAGCGATTTCAAATGGCCATGAACACTTCCATGAATACTTTTAGAACGGTAGCAAGCTCCCAAACCGTTGAATGCTTATTTGCACCAATGCTTTCATTTTATCGTCAATCTTAGAAGGCCTACCGGAGCGATGAGCGTTTTTGACTGAAAAATCATCATCATCGGGCGAACCAATTCTGGCATCGGCGTTTTTTAACATTTCTGCCATAAACTCGACGCAACTTTTCCCTTGCTTCAGTTGCTTTCTTCCCTTTTTTAAAATAATAAAACAGAATATGGCGAATATGCTCTTCAAAATTCTCCATGTTCGAACCACAATTGCAAGCACAAAACTCGACCGAATCAACTTTTTTTTTGTTTTTAGATTGAGTGTCAACAACAAAACGCGCGTAAACATTTGACATTCATGTCACGCTCGCATACAAATAAACATGGACAACGCCATCTATTGGAAAAAATGCAACTTTTTGAACAACCCAATATTTTAAAACGTCTGACAAGCAAGAATTGTTTTATTATACACGATGACATAGTTATTGACTTTAATTTAAATTCAACAGACTATTCCATATAAATTAACGTAAGTTGTACATAATTTCTCATTATTATTCAATTAACTTATGTAGGGTGCATCATCAAAATCCGGAAAAAACTGATATAAAAAAGATTTATATACAGGTCTCATAAGATGAGTACGAGCCACGTTGAGGGTGGAGAATGGATCAAAGGGAACAAAAAATTCTTATACTATTTTGAGATATTCGCTATAGTTTTCGAATTAGAAAAGGAAATGTCTAAGCCAATATGCGATTAAGTCGCGCCGCGCGAATTCGTAGGACAGCCCACTCGAGCGGCGGCGGCGGCGGCGGCACGCAGGGAGAGGGAAGTAGCACTTCGTTGCCTAGCACAGCCTAGCATGACGGTTTTATGTGTTTTGCCGCATCGTGCCTACATTATCCAAAAATGTTATTTTAGCTGAAGTTTTCCTTATACATTTCTTATCATTATAAACCGCGTTATTTAGCACGATTAAATACGTTTTAACACAATTATAGATATGTTAAGCGATGTAATTAATTAGAACATTACGTATTACTTATACTATAATTTCAGTATACGTGCATTAATATGTCAAAAAATAAAACTCCAATTAAATATAGCATAAAACGACACGACGAAGTATATCTCGAAGCATAATTAAATAGAAACATCGTAATAAAGCAAGCGGAAAGGTATCGCGACGATCAGCATACGCTTTGTGTAATGCTCTAATTAATTACATCACTTAACATATTTATAAAACGTATTTAATCGTGTTAAATAACGCGATTTATAATGATAAGAAATGTATAAGGAAAATTTCAACTAAAATAACATTTTTGGATAATGTAAGCGCGATGCGGCGAAACACATAGAATCGCCATACCAGGCTATGCTAGGCAACGAAGTGCTACTTCCCTCTCCCTGCGCTTCGCCGCTCGAGTGGGCCGTCCTAACCGTACGAATTCGCGCGGCGCGGCTTAATCGCATATTGGCTTAGACATTTCCTTTTCTAATTCGAAAACTATAACGAGTATCTCAAAATATTAGGTGTACAAAAAAGTTCTGAGCTTTTTTTGTAAAATTCAATCTTTATTCGTATGTAATCGTACGGAAATGGCTTGCTGCGTAACGCCAAGCTGTTCTGCAAGCTCCTTTTCAGT
>Ga0157364_1009123_pt1 | contig 10274 bp, 4 predicted proteins | sample AttsexASBM2_FD_111476 | JGI IMG/M metagenome (GOLD analysis project Ga0157364, IMG submission 111476) | Fungus gardens microbial communities from leaf cutter ant in Ribeirão Preto, State of São Paulo, Brazil - Atta sexdens ASBM2 | ecosystem: Host-associated > Fungi > Mycelium > Unclassified ... | reverse complement strand
GGAAATTTATTGAAAATTGCATTTAATCCTTAAATATTTAACTGAAATATTTAACTGAAATTATAATCATAATTACATACAGATCTTTTCAACATTAATTTGATTATATATATAACAAATGTTTAAAGATTTCTTTTAACGGAATATTTCTTTTCAATTCAGCTTAAATAATATTTTTTGGATACTTAACAATAAGAAAATAATTGTATGTAATTGCATTCGAAAAAATATTTTTACTATACATTTTGAATAACATAAATAATAATGAAATACAAAGTTATCTTGTATTTATTCTTAATTACAAAATATTTCAAAAAGAATTTTTAAAGAAAAATATTATAGGTGATAGAAAAATTAGTAATTTATGCTTTAAAACGTTCCAGCTACAATTAATAATCGCGCATTATTGAAAGGAGAATATAAAAATATTGCGCATTCATAAATATTAAATTATATATTTAATCTTAGAATATATGTAATAACACCTAAAATTTGCTATACTGAAGAATTATCGTTTTTATTCCATATTATTGGTAAAATAATTAAATAATATTGTACATTTGTTAGCTTTGTATTGCAAACTGTGTTGTAAATTTTAGGCCTACATGCGCGATGATATATCGTAACAAAACATCTCGTATTTCGGTAAATATTACAAGTTAAAAAAAAATATTATATCAGTCGTTTCGTGAGATCTTATAGAATCTAATTATCTAATTTTTATTTTGCATAAGCATCAAATAATAATTGTTAATTATGAAATAGTTACGGAGAGAGTAATTGCTTGAAAATCTGGGTACATTTTTAGATTTAACTTAAATTATATAATATTTTTTAGCATTAATTGAACAGATTTGCGATATAATAACAATTTTTATCAAGTATGCATTCTTTTTTGTTTCCGTTAAACATATAATATTATAACGTATAAGAAACGTATAGTAGAAATTGTTTGGGAATTTAGTGAAAATTAATTGCATTTAATCTTTACATTTAATTGAAATTTTTGTAATAACAATTACATATAGACTTTTTTTAATTTTAATTTGCAATTGATTATATCTAACAAATTCTATACATGCACACAAATTATATTACAATTGTTTTATTTTTTGTTTGTTGAAAATATTTAGACTTTATGAAAATATAGTCATATTATACGTATATAAAAATTATATTTTGATATTTTAAAATTGTTAATACATTCATTATATCAAATATTAAATATTAAAAGATAACTTTCATACGCTTGGAAAAATGTGTTATAATGAGAAACAATATACAACTGAAGTCAATAACCATAATTGGATTTTATTCTAATTACATGCTTCTAAAGTAAAAATAAATTTTTTTAACAATAACATAACATGCTATATTAAACAAACTAAAAATTATAAATGACTATTAAAAATAGTAATATGCAAACGCAGAAATCTTTGATATTGAAAGTTTTAGATTTTCATTTAGTACATTTATTGCGTTAATAACGAAGATAACAATTAGAGATATTTGAGAATCATGCGTGTATATATATATATATATGTATATATATATATATGTATAATTAAATAATTCTCACAAAATAGTAGTACAATCGTGAGTAATTATTTTCTTAAAGTTTTGTTTTATATTGATTTACAAACAGAAAAACGATTTTCGATCAAGTAGCGAAAGATTGCGAAGGATCAGGCGCTGCCGGGTCGAAGATTTTTGAGATTCTACGCGGTCCACAATCGCCAATTGCGATTAGATAATTATCAAGATATATGGGATTAAATCGCGTGCTCAAAGAAAGTTTAATACGTACCTAACTGCGGAGAAATCACTGATTTTCTTTGTGGACACGAAACAACCGGAGCCGCATTCGAAGTCGATTCCGAGCGACGGCAGGCAACGCCGTCCAACGCGAACGCGGCGACGATGATTTTTGGCGGAATCAAATGTTGATGATCGCGCGACCCAATCGCAATGAAAATCAGATAAAAGAAAGAAAGCCCGCTAATGATCTCTCGTGGATCCGCGCTTTTTCCAGAATAATTGACATAGCGGATGCTCGCGAAGCGACTGCCTGTATAGGAGTTCGTGGCAGATCAATTTGCCAGTTTCTCGGAGTTTGTCCTGCCATCTGGTACACGGATGCAGCACTAGTGGCTTTTATATTGTTCGAAATATAAAATATTTGCAATATCCCCAAGATCATTTCGAGATTCCTCTAATTACCTAACATCGCAGGTCTCGCGATTTCTCGCGTGTATAAATTGGATTCCGCGGGATTTAAAAGCCTATGTTCAAACGTTCGTTCCTATTTTCTATTTTTTTGCGATACTATGCGTTGAGCAATTTCTTTTTAATGTTCTCAAAAATATATAAGTTGAAGACAGTCAGGAAATTTTATTTTCAATATTCAATAAGCTCCTTAATAGCGATAACTTTCTATTAGAATGCAACTGTTGCCATTTGACAAGGGTAGTATTCGATAAGCAAAATATGCACATATACTCTAGAATATAAGTTGAGCGTCTTTAGCATAGATTACTTTAATTTCAAGTTATGTCAGATTTCAATAATATGGATTTCTTATCTTTTTCTTTCTTATCTAGATAATGATTTTATAGTAAAACATGAGCTTATTAAACTATATATCTATAATTTATTATTACCTATCTATATGCATGCACTTTTGAATCAATTGACAATTAATTAAGCTGCCGTTAAAGTGAATTCATTCACTAACAATAAGATGTGCCTTGTATGCACGTACATAATCCAACTAGGTCGATTAATATTCGTGCTGGCAGACAGTAGAAAAATATCGATCTCCTATGTTAATATTTTACTAACATAAGTCGTTTCATAGAGAAATGTATGTCAATATAAAATTGATATTTTTAAATTATCTCAATTCGCAACTTTGGAAGATTTTTTAAGTATCAAGTAAACGACGCAACACAACACAACTTTGTACTTAAATATCTAAACAATTTCTTTTATTTATTACAAGCAAATTAATAAAATTACTTGATATTATTGCTTCTTTTGAATCCTATTCACAAGTTATTTTACTGTTCGAAAACAAAAAACACTAATTGTTTTCCATAGTTCTTTGAACACGCTAAATATGAATTCAGTTTACAAATTGTTCCATCATGTTACAATTTTGAAAAATTTGTAGTTAAAGTTGCAAAAAAGGTTTATATTTTCAAGAATTTTTTGTTTGTTAGAATTTCTATTCTAACTATAATATATAACGTAGTAGAGAAGTTTTTATTGCAAAAAATTAAAATATGTTATCAGAACTTTCAGCTCGAAAAGATTTTTTAATGTCGGTTATAGCTAACAAGATATTTATGGTTAAATAAAGGATTTATTGTGAAAAAGCTGTGAATTACGTCGATAGCGATTTGTAAAATAGCTTTCAGTTAAATACGAATTCGATGTCAAAACTGACAAATTCAAAATCATGAAAGACCTCTATGCATAAATTTTTGCAACAATTCGGACATTCAAGTTTTGACATATGTTCATATTGAATGTATCATGTCAATTTTGATTCGTATTTAATAGCTTAAAAGCTAGCTAATACCTTAAAGTTTAATTAAATATTATCAATGACAACTTTCACAACTTTCTACAATAGATCCAATATTTATCATGTAAATGTTTTATAGAGAGTCCGAAAAGAATTCTTTTTTTATTCCTGTCCGAAATGAATTCATTTTTTATTTCTATTTTAAAAGTATTTTTGAATGTCCGAAAAGAATTCACTTTTAATCAATTGTGAACTCTTTTTTTAGATTTAAAAGATATTCTTTTTCTATTTATTTTCTTATTATTTCTTAATTTTAATTTAAAGGAATAAATCATTCGTTTTTATAAAAATTAAATATTATTTTATTAAAGGTAATATATGTATGCACAAATATACATATAAATATTAATTATATACCTTTTTAAATTTTTTTTGAGTTTAGTTTGAACAGATTATACTAATTCAAAAAAAAATAAATTCCTTTCGAGTTAAAATAGATTGGTTGTGCTATTTTAACCATAATAATAAATACACTAAAAAATCGACACTAAAAAATTCATATGCTGAAAGTCTGAACGACATATGTATTTAATTTTGATTATAATAAAACTTAGAGAAGTAATTATAATATGAGATAGTCTTAATTATAATATAACAAAATACAAATAGTACTTTTTGCAATTTAAATTACAAATTTTTCAAAATTGGAAAACGGAGCAATTTGAAAATCAGATTTGTATTTAAAGTTTAAAAAATTATAAAAAATAACTACTCTTATTCCGGTATTCGAAAAAATCATTTTTTATTAGATAATGTTATTTATACTGACATATGCATGTGTGTGTATAATATTTATTATTCTCCAGTAATATTTTATTTGTTAAATATTGTTCATATATGTTTAAAGAATAATAGTTGAAAAAAGAATTGCAATTGTATATAAAATATATAAAAGTCACGTAAAAAAACGTAAGAAAGCTTTTAATTAGAACAAATATTTACAAAATCAGATCTACCATAGTATTAAAATTTCGTAGAGAATATAGTTAGATTAACTCTAAGGCTAATAAATATATTTATATTATATACGAAGAATGATCCTAGCATCGATTTTTTCCTCGAGTCTGCCTTTATCAGTAGAAAAATCGCGTATTCATTCAGATAATCGTCGTTGCGATCGCAACGCTCTTGAATGCTCGTCGAATAACACAACGTTTTACCATAAAAGGAAATATGTCAATCAAAGATTTCGACCGAGACTTCGTACGGTAAAGAACGAGGTTCCACCTTTCCGTCTAGATTATCAGTACATAGTACTCTATCGGCCGTACATCGGTATTACAGTCTTGTCCATGTATTATTCATCCCGAGAGCGTTCCGTTTCTTGCTACGTCGACAATGTTATCCATTGTCGACGACTAGAAAACACCCGCGCCCTTGTCACGATATTTATAACGGTTGAAGACCATGTTAATAGATTTCTCGGATACGTCAACGACGCTTTTTACTTTGAAGTAGTGCACCGAGGCATGTAATTTGACGTCATTATTTAAAGAATTTTTTTACATCGACATTCGTATGTGTAACGACAGTGTCAACCAGCGGCGTTCGATGACGCGCGGGTCGTCGATGACGTCAGAGGGAAACACCGCTTGCACTGGAGGGTAATGAACTCGTTGCGCCAGAGAGGGTGCGAGGTCACAGTTGATAGAGAGAGAGAGAGAGAGAGAGATATATATATATATACGAAACTAGGGCAAAAGTCAGGGGATAGAAGATAGTGTAAGAATAACGATAACGGTATTCATATCACCAAGCGTACGTCGCGTCGTAGCGTAATTAAGAAGTACAATTTTAATGATCAGAACGGATCGTTTCAACATTTAAATGTTCTTGAAAGGTCTCACACTCTAAGTTTCGTTTAACGAGCGCATAAAATTTGGAAAACGTTCGAGGAAATTACCGTAATCTGAAAGATTGCAAATAAAGTTTCACCTAAAATTATATAAGAATATCCTAACATATTTTCTCAATAGCGCTCTCAATACCAATTATCGACCTTATATGTATAAATAGAATGTATTCGTAAATATTCTATATGTATAAAGGTCAATGTTGGCCGTCTTTTAAACTAAACTCGTGATATTTATGAGAGAGAGAGAGAGAGAAAGAGAGAGAGAGAGAGAGAGAGAGAGAGAGAGAGAGAAAGAGAGAGAATGCATACATGCAAATACATAACAAATTAGGAAAAATATACTATAAATCAATACATTATAATTATATTGACAAAACATGGCTTATAATAAAAATAATTTTAATTCTTTTAATTAAATTCCGTTTTTTGTTAAAATTTTCCGTCTGTTAATCATATTGTCCGATTGCATATCATCATTAATAAAATTACAGAGAGGAATATATTCGCGTTTGCCGCGTCTTCTTGCCCGCATTTGATACAGACCTTCGTTACGTTGCGCTTGTTGGGGTCGTTCATCGGGGGTGGTTCTATAAATAGCACGTCACTCTGTATATAGGTATTCGGGTCAGTAGGAGAAACTATGAAGACGAGCCAAGGGCGAACTTAAGATTTTCTGTAAGTGTGATCATTTCCTAAAATGAGCTCTTTTAAGAATTTTCTTATTATGAACCATTGTTTTTTTAATGATATAATAAAACATTTTAATTGAAGAAAACAAAATTTGGAGCAAAAAAATTTATTTATTTTATATAAAAACATAAATATTATAAAAAAAGAATTTCCAAAAATATGAATGATAAAGATAAAATCAAGCCAAAATGGGAAGTTCGCTACTTAAAATTTTACTAGAATTTATTCTAGGATAGATGTCATATGTGTTTAATAAAAAATAGAAAGGTGTATTTTTTCATATTTTTTTTGTCTTACCTGAAAAGGTCACCTATTCCTAATTTGATAGCACAAAGCGACTCGTTATATTCACCCGAATGGGAATCTCGTAAATATACTTCCTGCTTATGCGAATTTGTTTTACGATACACTTTACGACGGTATTTTAGCCTCACGTAAATTCGACGTAAACGTTTTTATAGCACTCGCGAACATCAGAAACGGTAAAGCCGACCGCACGCATCTTCGAAAGATTTAAGAAAGCACCCTTCATCCTTCTCAAAGATCCTGCAGGTTGACCCAGATTCTTCCATGTATCCCATTGACCCAGGATGGACAGTTGCCAAGCAACAACCACACCATGAGCCATGGATACTTCATTTACCTTACTCACACAATAACGATCGTGTAATACGGCCACTTAACGTTTAGCACATGCCGTAAATTGACGCGAGTCGAGTTATCATTCTGACTATTCGTAATCTAGACAAACCGATGCAAGACTGTGTGATTAAGAAATAATAATTATTATTATAACACTACAATTATTAATTCCAATTATTGTAACAAAGATACTTATTAATTTGAACCGCATACGATGACACTGTTTCAAGAATATTGGATATGATTTTTTGAAAAAAGATCGAGTCATACAATCTCGACGATCACGAATGTGTTTGATACCGCTGATCGCGCGTCCTTGAAAGAAGACCGAAAGTCGCTACCACTGATCAGGACGCCGTTCGATTCGCGATTGTGTCTGTCTTGTGGCCTCTCGACCGTTACGTACCGTTCATCCCCCTCGCCATTTCCCTTTGTATCCACCACTATTTTAAATGCGTGTAGTTACCAAGGCTCGGCTGGTGGGGAGAGATTGTGAATGACGCAAGTCATGGGAAATCTGGGTCAGCAGGTCATGCTATCCCATCCCCTGATGAACTTCTCTTCAATGGGGCTTTATTTATGAAACTCGTCACCCGGCCAAGGATCTATCTACCGATGTGCAGACAGGATCGCGATACGCGATTAATGCGCCGATCATGAATGATCTCATCCGGATATTCCAAAGAACAACAGTCTCAATGAGAACTTTCAACTTTTCAACTTTTTATAAACTTTTCGATTGTGTAGTCAATGAATAATTATTTTTCGTAGACTATTATATAACATCCCGCGCATTATTCCTCTTTCAATCTTTCTAATAATAAACTTAAAATTTGGAATATACTATAAAGAACACATAAATCAGCGATTGTAGATATTCGTATCCGACAAACTATTATTCCTTTTACAAAATTTCTTCCGATTGAAGAATTTAGCAGCCGAAAATTGTCGAAAGTTAAAATTGAATTATTCAAATAACTATCTAAAATCTTATTTATTTTTGGAAAAAATTTTGTTCTGCAAAATAAATATATATTTATTCGGAGATAAAAGAAATAAATTTTTAGAATGAGAATTTTTATGAACATACATTAATTTGCGAGTATAAAAAATTTTAATTATATATTTATAAATAAAATACCAGAAAGTTATTAATAACGCAGAGTTTTTGACGTCGCGATCAAATTTAAACTAGCAAAACGTGAATATTCGTCGATCAATAATGGTTGGTGCGCGGCTATATCGAGGTACAGAAGAAATTACCGCATTTGACAATGTCAACGATTTATCGATCTGTCCGCTACACGAAGGTCACGGAAACTCGGTCAGGCTAAAGCAACTTGACTACCTATCAAGAGCAACTCGAAACTTTTAAAAAATCAAACTTTGCTTTTATTCATCAAATTTAATCAAATTTCCGGATATAAGCCACACATGTACAGTTAAATCGGATGACTAATAAAATAACCAGATTAGTAAATTATAATGTTAAACACAGATAATTCAAAAGAAAAAAATGATAAACATTAAGATTAAATTGGATGATTGAATTTTCGGAAACTAATTTACTTTCATATTAATATATATATATTTCAAAGAACATAAGAAGTTATATATATATTTATTTTTCAAAGAATATAAGAAGTTGTTGTAAAAAATTTATTTCAATTATAATTTTATTTTTTATATTGATTGCTTTTTGTAGCATAAATGAAATATTCAAAGTTATCAAAGTTGTCAAAGTTATCAATATCAATGATTCCATCTTGGAATGGCATACAACTTTGAATGTTTTATTTATGCAACAAAAAACAATCAATATGAAAAATAAAATTATAATTGAAAGAAATTTTTCCTGATATAACGACTTCTTATATTCTTTCTTTAAAAATAAGAACATAATTTAAAATTATTTAATTTATGTAAATTATAATAAGGATGACGGCAAAAAAGATGACCTACCCCCATTGCAGGAATTCAAAATCCCATGAAACGAGATGAAACGGGAAGAAATTACCAAATGTGTACAATGTGAACAGAAAGAGAGTACGAATGATCTTTATCGCGATAAGAGGGTATCTCGGAAAATCTGAAGAATTGGTGAAGAAAGTGATGAGAGAGGAACACGGCAACCTCTTGGGTCGGACAGCCTTGGAAAACTGTGGCTTTGAACTGGCGTGCACCATTTCTCGATGCCTATTGCGCCCCTCCGCGCGTGACATGGGGTGGGTGAAAGCAGGATCCGCGATCGAGATAACAGGGGGTTCAAGGGGGGATTGCATACAGGCGCATATAGAGACTCACCCCCATGACGTCAGCGAGCTTTTGGCCAATCGCCTGTCTGCATTCCATCGACGTCATCACCTCCCCCGTTGTGACGTGCATTCCAAGGAGAAAGGGAAGAGGGGATTGCAAGGGTTCGGTAACGGGGTTGTCGTGGCGCATAAGAGGGGGGGGGGGAGAGGATGAGATGGCGACGGTGGTACAGGATGACAAGGATGAGGGGTACGCCATATTTTGACCCAATTAACTGGACTAAACGACCGCTGTGAAAATTTGCTCGTTCCTTCGGACGATTCGCGATAATATATCCTTAGTCAAATTATATTTCAGATATAGATAATTTTAATATCGCCCGTGATATTATCAAAGTTTAATCTGTATAAAATTAAATATGTACATTCCTGAACAAAATTATTTTCTTAGTTAAACAAATTTTTTTCAAGTATTCCGAAATGAAAACAAAATTTTTTAATAATGCATTTTCTGTGTTATTAACCATTTGAAATTAACATCTGTAGGTTTTTTTTATATTTAGATGGCAAATAATTCTTTTTTAGTACGATTCAACTTAATAGAATTATATATAAATCAGAAATAAAAAAGAATTATCTATATACCGTTTTATAATAGTAATTTTTTTATTATATTGCAACCTTTTCATAGTATTTTTTTATAGTAATGATTTTGTAATGACATTATAACTTTTATAATGATAACAGTAATGCCAGAATTGAAAAATTCACTTTTAAAAGGTAACTCATTATTATTGTGCGTTATTCATTGAAAAAGATTACGTAAAAAGTAAAAGTAATACTATACTAATTTATTATTGTTACTTGTAAAGTGTTGAATTATAATTTTCAACGGATAACGAGTAAAAAATAAAATCATTATTAAATCGTTTTTAAAAAATAACGACGTTACACAAATGACATGTTACTTTCCATCCTTGACTTAAGCGATAAGAAACGTTCTAAATAAATGTAAGTGTCGCTAATTTTATACTTTGCGACTTTTCTTAAGAGTCTCACTGAATTTACGCCATGCGACACGAAAGCGTCTAGACCTAACTCGTTCGATCGAGTTCACCGAGTGAAAAGTAGGGCAATGATGGTGACGGCTAGAAATGCGTCATATCGCAATGAGATTTTCATACAAACTAACGAAATACTTTGATCAATATAAAAAAATGTGCGAAATATATCTGTAATTTGT
>Ga0157364_1009122_pt1 | contig 10274 bp, 4 predicted proteins | sample AttsexASBM2_FD_111476 | JGI IMG/M metagenome (GOLD analysis project Ga0157364, IMG submission 111476) | Fungus gardens microbial communities from leaf cutter ant in Ribeirão Preto, State of São Paulo, Brazil - Atta sexdens ASBM2 | ecosystem: Host-associated > Fungi > Mycelium > Unclassified ... | reverse complement strand
ATATCATTAGAGCAATTAGTATTATTTCAGTTAATAAAAATAATATTTTCAGTATTATTAAAAATAAGTTATTATCATAGGTATCATCATTTATATATTACTATATTTAACATTAATTATATTTTTTTTATGTGTTCCGCCTTTTTCACAATATTTTTGAACAGATATGTTATAATTATACATCCATTAGCATTATATAAGTATTCATGGTTCTTCGAAAGAGTAGTTCCCGTACGATTACAGAAATGAAGTATGATAAGTGAAGGTTCGGACTCGGATGGATGACCGCGCGTGGTTGCATCATAAAATTAGTTCTCGAATTCATAAAATAAATTTTTTTTATTATAACTTTATACGTATATCCTCTGAAATATGATGCTAATCAATAATACTTATTTTCAATAAAATTTCAATGAAACTTTAATGAATTTTCTTCACCACTACGCTATTAGTGACACTACTTGTCGAATTTACTTATTGCATTAGTGGCACTAAGTGTTTATTTTTATGCTGACTAGATCAATTCAAGATTTTATTTCCAATTCGAAAATTAATTGGAGTCAAAAATCCATCGAAATCAATAGAAATTTCGAAAATTTTCGACTTTTATTTTCGACATCGAAACGACATCTTTTCGAGAAATTATTTCTGACTGGGTGGTTCCGATTATATAGATTGGTTAGGAATATCTGACAATTTCTTTGGTGGTGTAGCGCTCGAAGTTTCCTCGCAGTCTACCAGGTTAGAAACAATTCGTTTTCTAGTATTTATAACTTCTGAAATTTGCATTTTTGAAGACTCTGTGAGTGATTGAGATATAAGTTTCTTATTAAAATCAAGAGATGACGCAATAGCGTCTCTGGTGACACACGTGATCGAGACGAAAATGCCCGTTTCTTGAATGAGATTTTTTAAGAGTTCTTGTTCTGAAACACCAGGAAAGTTGAAATCATTGGAATTTATGGTGTTAGAAGACAAAGGAGGAGTTAAAAGTGAAAGAAGAGGAAGAGAAAGAAAAGGAAGCACTAGAACGACCAATATTGCGAAGCCTTCCCCTCCCCGTCTGAAACCATCGTGTGCAGGGGAAAATATAGGTCCAGAGAGACCAATAAACCGCACAATGGATCGAAAAGGAAGAAAAGAAAAGGAGAGAACGATTGTTCTCTGTAATAAAAGCTCGATAAAAGCTCACAGACTCACTCGCAGGTTATGCTAGCTTTCTCGAAAGATGTTCAAATCCAGCTGATTAAATAATAGATTTGCACTCAGATCCATTCGCTAAATTTAAGTCATGTGACATAGTCACTAGCAGATAAGAAAGCAGAAAATATCTATCTACTGCATAAACGAATGCACTCTTTAAATAAGGACATCTATCGTATAGGTCGCGGACTTAGCCAGACTAAGCACACGATGTAATCGTAGCTTCTTCTTCTTCTTCTTCTTGATGTATTGACCAGGCAACTCATAGAATGAGACTAGGCCACTGAGGTCCGCGGTACTAGTTATAAATTGTGAGGAGGTTACCAATCTGCTAGAGTTTCGATCGAAGTGATTGCTCCTTTCCCTATTTCCAGACGCCTGCTGCCACCCAGCAATAAGCCGCCATAGGAGAGGAGGGAGAGGAGCAAAGGAGGTCTAAAAAAAAAGCTCTATTGATCTTCATGTAAGCCAATAGCAGACGACACAGTCGGAAAGAGGAATGAAGAGCAGAGAGAAGGTTCGGAAAGGAATTAGGGAATTTATTAGCAATATAGTTACGAATAGGAGACGAATTCAGATTAAATTTCTCACAATGGAACAGGAAATGGTTAATTGTTTGGCAGGGATAAATCGGTGATTCTATCATTTGATGATTATATCATTCTCTGTGAAGGTTCTCATTAATATTTATATGATTCGATCTTAGACGGTTAACAAGAACTATTTTTTCTCTTGACAAAGAGACTTTATGAAACATGTTTTTTTGGAAGTATAAAAGTGTTCATAAAGAGCCCTTAGTAGTTGAAGTTTCATGTATTCTTCAGTTTGCTTATTCGCTTGGGCACTGCCCAAGCGAAATACTTCAATACTTCAACTATTAACACTGCTAGAAGGTCCTCATAAGGAACTTTGAAGAATGATTTGTATCCCTCTACTGATTTAGCAACTTGATCAGGCTTCGTTGCCTGGTATATTGGAATGTGCTGGACCCAGAAGAACGTCGCCTCTTTGCTCTGCTTGATGACATCGCAATAAACTTGTTTGATATAGTAGATTATGTAATTACCCGCACTCTTGTGGGATTGCAAAGGGCTTTCTGAGTTTGAAAATATAATGCTCTTTGTAATATCAAGATCTCCAATTGCCTGAATGGCCTGTAATATGGCCCATAACTCAGCTGAGAAAATGGAGGTTTCAGGTAATTTTATGTTTAATAGAGATCTTCCATGTTAAGTGAGAAAACAGCTGCTCTTACGGCGCCTCGTTCCGTCGGTGTAAAAGAAAATGGCATTTTGTCTATATTAAAAAAACTTATGGAAATCTGCTATTACTAAACTGTCTTTTTTGTTGGAATCGTGCATATCTTTAATATAATCGATTTTGAGAGAGAAGACTTCATAAGAATGCTAGTATGCTGGTGGATATATGGAGCGTGTATTATGTTCTTTTCGCAACGGATAGTCACAAAGTATTTGAAGAGTTTGGAGCCCTTAATGACATCAATTTTACAGTTTCTTCGGATGGCTACAATCTCCATTTTCTCTAAGGATTTATAAGCTAAATTTATTGGCCATGAAAATAAATTTAGAGAAATTAAGTTGAGTCTAATGTTGAGGCTGATTTCTTTGGCCTCTGCCAAAGAAATGATATTTATCGATATCGATGATATCCTATTGCCTTTCTGATTATCTTATATTGCAATCGCTGTAACTTGATGAAGTTAGGTAGATGAATTCCAGGTGAAGAATTGGTATCTGTATTCCACAGCACGGAATGTGACTCTGTAAATAGTAAGGAGAAGACCAGGATGGGAGCCCTAAACCATGCCCGACAGAGTCGCTATGATGCCAGAGATCTTTCTGTCCTTGTCGATTAGGTACCTAAGGTGGTGCCTGCCTTTCAGATTGTAGTCCAGTATGATTCCCAGAAAACGATGTATCTAGGATCTAGGGACTCCCATTGATGGATAATTTCGGTAAAATCTTGACTGCATTGCCCTGTGTGAAGTCAATCCAAGAGGATTTGACGGGAGATATCTCCAGGTTCCTGTATTTTTAGATACTCATATATTTTGTTTAGGGAGAATTGGATAGATTTAATAGCATTGTTTGGATGCATGGAATATAGCACCATGTCGTCTGCATATTGTAGAAAACAAGGAACAAGTATCGGAATGATCTAAATTTCTATTGATCTAAATTTCTAAAGTATATATCAAATAGTAAAGAACTTAAGATAAATTCCTGAGGCGTATTTTTATATGTGTTATATGGATCATGAAGTTCGCCATCTATTACGAAGTTCAAATATCTCACACTGATCAGGTTTTCAACAAATTTTCTAAAGTGAGCAGAATTGCCTATTTCCTTCAGATCTTCTAAGAGAATGAATGGATCTATGTTGTCAAATGCTGCAATGTCCAGAAATACTGCGATTGTAATCAATTGATTTAGGAATCCAGATCTCACTGTTGTGATCAAGTGGCCAAGTTATCGCAGCCTCTAAAGGGTCTGAAGCCCACTTGCGCTTCAGGTAGGATCGGCCTAGATTCTATGAACTTAGATTCTATGAACCAGCTTAGCCTCTGATAAAGAATTTGTTCCATGAGTTTGCATACGCACGACATTAGTGATATAGGTCTAATCGTCTTATTGCCAGGTTTAAGTATGAGTACTACCAAAGAAATCTTCCACGAGCTTGGAAAGATTTCTTGAAGAAAAATTTCAGTGAACATAGATAGTAGATAGGTCTTGTACTCTATGGGTAATTGTTCTAATATTTTGTACCTGATTTGATCTAATCCTGGAGCGGAGTTTTTGCGAAATGATGTAAATGCATCCCTAAATTCTTTTAGAGTCAAAGAATCTAACCATGTATATGTTTGAATTTTGGTTGCTTCATTTCTATGAGAGGGGACAATTATTATAGGAAGACGAGACGCATAGCTTGGAGATTGCCTCTATGACTTATATGCTAAGCTTGTATGAGAACCTGAGATGAATTATCATCGCTGTGACGCCTTTCTTTTGAAACATTTGATTAGGGCTCAAATCTAACTAGTGAGAGTTTTGCTTTTAAAGCTGTTCACAAGATTGTGCCATCCTTTGCGTTTTTGTTCTGAGAGTTTCTTAAAACAATCAATGCGAGAAACTAAGGTAATTTTCCTCTGTGGGTATTGAGATAAGTTTCCTGATAGCCATTTTTCTGTTATGCACCGCTTGCGACCATGATTCGTTTCACCAAGGAGGAGGTTCCAATTTTTGGAATTATATTAAAGTACGACGTTTGCCTTCTGAGAAAAAGCTTCTGGCAACTTCAAGCAGGTTTTGTGTGTATCTGTCATAACTTTATTTATTATGTCGTGATCAACTTCAGCAGGTAGATTCTTGACAGAGGATAGCAGTTCATGATGAAATGCTTGACACAACTCTTTGGTCCATACTTATTTTGCAATGAAACTTTCAAAAATCGTTAATTCTGAAAAAATTATAACTTAAGTCTAAAAATCATAAATCTATTATTGATACGCTAAATATAATTATAGAATAGAATGGAAGACTGTAATGATTCTGGTGTTACATTATGAAACTAAATTGCGTTCCAATAAATACTTTACACAGTGGAACACAATGTAATGTCTCTATGTCCTAGCTGAAAAACAGCCTAAGTAGTATGTTACGTTACAACTGCGTGCTATCAACGCGCTATTTCTTCTGAGGTAAGATGCGTTCAGGGAGACACTATTCGCGCTATGAACGCTATCAACGCTGTTCGTAGAGCCAATAGCGTGATAGCGTTAGCAAGTTCCATGAACGATCCTAGCGTAGCGTTGATAACATTTAACCAGAGAAATTTAACATTCGTCGAGTTAAGTTAATGTAGGGAATTCTGTTTTCAATCACAGATTAAACTTTTCTCTGTAATTTAAATTTTTAGAATTTTGTAAAATGGAACGTAAATTTTTAATTTTCTCGTAGTGAATGACGCAATCTCAGTTGCAATCTCTATGATGACTTGCTACTAGACCGGAACAATGTTAGTTAAAAAAATTAATAGTTACACTGAAAAAATTAATCAGATAAAAGGATAAGAGTCCTTGAACATCCATTGTCGATTTGAGAAGCATATCTACATCTAATAAGAATCTTAAGCATCTGCGGAATATCCTACTTACTAATAGTAACTTTTTTCCATATACGGGAATTAAAAATCGCCAGTAACAATAGATATCTCCGACTTTCACATTTGTAATGAAATCAAATACACAAGTAAACTTCACAGAAACTTTGAAAAATTAAAGAGATTTACACAAGCAAACATTACGTTCACTCCAGTAGCAGTTCACTCCTAGTAGCAAGCAATCAATTGCAGAGATTAAAATTGAAATTGCGTTCATTACGATAAAATTGAAAATTCACATGTTATGTACGTACGTTTACTCTATGAGTAAATTCTAAAGAGAGAAATTCTAAAGAGAGAAAAGTTTGGTGCCACTCGAAAACAGAATTCCCTCAAACATTAATCTAACTTTGACAAATGTTAAACACTGCCAACACTACGCTAGGGTCGTTCACGGATTATGCAAATGTTAACGCTACTAATACACTACAGGTGCGTTCGAGGAGACGCTATTCGCGCTATTTAACGCTATAAACTGTTCGCGGAGCTGCATAAATAAGCGCTAACACGAACATGACATCATTAATAACGTATTACATCACAACTGCGCGCTATCAATGCTATTCCTTCCGAGGTAGTGTATTGGTAGCGTTTACAGATTCGTGAATGACGTGAATGACTAGCGGAGCGTTGATAGCATTTAACATTCGTCAAAGTTAGATTAATGTTTGAGGGGATTCTGTTCTCGAATATCACCAAACTTTTCCCTTTTAGAATTTCGTAGAGTAAACGTATATACGTAATGTGTAAATATCAAATTTTATCATAATGTATGCAATCTCAATTTTAATCTCTGCTTGCCACTAAGTTGAACATAATTCTTGCTTGTGTAAATCATCTTTAATTTTTCAAAATTTCTGCGAAGTTCAATTTATGTATTTGATTTCATTATAAAAATGTGAAAGTCAGAAGTATCTTGTTATTGGTAATTTTTAATTCCCGTGTATGGAAAAAAGTTACTATTGCGGTATAACGCAGGATATTTCGCTGTAAATGCTTAAGGTCCTTATTAGATATAGATATATTTCTTCTTCTGAAATTGATAATGGATACTCAAGAGTTCTTCCTTTTATCTAATTAATTTATTTAGTGTAACTATTAATTTTTTGATCTAGTTTACATTGTTCATTTCGGCCTAGCGGCAAAAGCTATCATAGAGATTGCAATTGAGATTGCGTTCTGTTATTGACTACGAGAAAATAAAAAATTTACGTTATAAATACTTTACAAAACTTTAAAAATTTTAATTATAGGGAAAAGTTTGGATGGTAAAACAGAATCCTCTACATTAACTTAATCTCAACGAATATATCTTTCTAGTTAAATACTACCAACGCTACGCTAGAATCGTCGGAGCTTACTAACGCTATTGCGCTATTGGCTTTAAGAATAGTGTTGGTAGCGTTTGCATCCATAGCGCGAATAGTGTTTCCCCGAACGCACTCTTGATCTGCGAGTGTTCACATCGATCATTTACACTACTGACAAAATAGCAGACAAATTGAATATTTCTGATTTATTTATGTCTATATAAGAATCATTTGAGGAAATTTGGGAAAAGCATTTAAACATTTGAGAAATAATATTTTTCTTGAAATTAACAAATTTTATCATGCATCAAGTTAGCAGATAGCGATTTTATTTAATGTATTTTATGAATGGAATCAATTAGAAATCATTTGGGGAAGACGTCTTTATTATTTTCATTTCTTTCATATTTATTTTAGGAAAAGTCACTTTCGTAATTCAATTGATTTACACATTACGAAAACGAAGCCCGAGTGTAGTGTGGGTATAGGTATAGCACAATGAATATAGAAACCTGAAATCGTCAAAAATTAACCAATTAAGCCCGGATCTAATTATGCGTAGTAAAAAATTATGTGCAGTAAAAAATCAACTTAATTATAATTATATTCGACTAATTTTTTTCACTTTCAACTATGATTGGTCAATTCCTTATGACTTAAGGCTTTCTACATTTATTGTACCATCCGAGTGAAGTTTGAGAACGCAATCTAACATTGGAATATTCGAATTTCGGAGTAATAAAAAAGTTCGAAGTAATAATAAACTTTGAATATAAAAATATATAATGAAGAAGAAAATTTGTTAGTACATAAAACTTCTATTCGTCTTTACTAAAAAATAACAAAAATAAAGAATGAAAATTAAAATTTTTCCTCTTGAAGTGTATTTAAATAATAATAATATTTACAAATATTTACAAATTAAGAAAATAACCTACTAACAAATTTTCTTCTTCATTATATATTTTTACGTTCAAAGTTTACTCCGAAATTCGAATTTCAATGTTGAGAACTGCGTTCTCAAACTTCACTCGAATGGTACAATAAATGTAGAAATCTTAAGCCATAAGGAACCAATCACAGTTGAAAGTAAAGAAAATTAGTTGAATATAATTAAGTTTATGATTAAGTTGATTTCTTACTGTATATAATTTCTTACTACACATAATTAGATCCGGGCTTAATTGATTTTGACGATTTTTTAGGTTTACTATATTCATTTTGTACAATACTGTATCTACTACACTCATACTACATCCAGGCTTTGTTCGTTTTCATAAATCATTCGTAATACGTAAATCAATTGAATTACCAAATAATGACTTTTCCCAAATGAAAATAATAATGAAGGCATATTCTCCAAATGATTTCTAATCGATTCCATTCATAAAATACATTAAATAAAATCGCTGTCTGCTAATTTGACGCATGATAAAATTTGTTAATTACAAGAAAAATTATTTCCCAAATGTTTAAATGCTTTTCCCAAATTTCCTCAAATGATTCTCAAATTATATAGACATAAATAAATCAGAAATATTCAATTTGTCTGCTATCTTGTCAGTGATTTATTTTATTTCTAATTAAAGAGAAACAAAAGAACATAGCTTAATTATTTTTACGTTACAATTTTTTTGAACTTAGTTGGATTAAAATAAAAATTTCTTACTTATAATTTTGAATAATTTAAGTAACATTTATTATCCATTTTTAAATAAAAACTTTTTTTATTCAATTAGATTGAAAAACTATATTTCATAATCAGAATATTGAAGTGAGCAGTATTCACGTTGCACAGAAATTGCTGATATTATTTTTTAATTTAACTGAATTGAAAAAACTATACTTTCTATTCACAATTCTAAATTGAGTAGTATTCACGATGCACATAGAAAATGCTAATATTATTTTTAGATTGAAATGCATAAAGATATGCTCCATGCCATTCCTATAAATGAATAAAAATGCATTCAGGATTGAAAAGGCATAGACATTTGATTCAAATTTTCAAAAATATTGATTCACGAATGTTAAAATATTTTTCAATTCTGAATGCATTTTTATTCATTTATAAGAATTACATGGAATATATCTCTATGCCTTTCAATCTAAAAATAATATTAGCTTTTTCTGTGTACACAAACACAAGTGTGAATACTGTTCAAAATTTCGAATAGGAAATGCAGTTTTTCAATCCAATTACATCCAATTGAATCTATTATTATAATTAAATCTAATTAAATCCAATTGAATTCAATTAAATCCAAAAAAGTATTTGCTATTTAAAATACGCATTTGAATAGAAAAAAATTTCAATCCATTTTAATTCATTCTCATTTGCTGGATACTGATACACTTCCTAAACACTTCATTTATTAGTACTTCGTCTATGCTTCCTAAACATTCGGCAAAAAATACACGGATTCAAATACATTCACTTTGTGTACGTTTCTAGGATATAGAGATAAAAAATTTATTTTAAAACGGAGCGTCATTGAATTGTACAGCGAACGTAAACGAAGCGCTGCTGAGTAGCGTAACCGCTACCAGAGGGACTTAGCGAGAATTAACTTCTCAAATTTAAAATACCGCACAGATTAAGATAAAAGACGTAGCATTGAAAGATTTTTTAGTTGTGTTCTAATGAAATAATTTTTTGAAGTCCCTAGGGCTCCAAGAAGATAGCACTTTTTTTTAGATATTTACCGAATAAATGAATAAATAAATTTTAAAATATCATTTGCTTATCAAGAATCTCGATTACATTTCATTCACATTCTAAGAACTCGATGAACTCTATTTTCTAGATTGCCTAATTACACTCTGTTAATATTCAACGAACATTCTCGTGCTTGCCGAAGAACTTATCTATACTTTTATTTATGTTTCTTTAATGTTTAGTTGACGCTTTCTTTACGTTCCATGTTCCAATTTTCTTTCTGTTTTATTTACGTTTCTGTTATTCTCTCCTTACATTTCCTTTACACTCCAATTAATGTTTTATTAATACTCGCTTTACATTTTATTGTCATCAGAGAGAGAATGCTTAAAATATGGCGAAAAATATGTCAGATTCAAAAAATAATAAAACAGCCTTTAACAATAGAAGCTACTAAAAAAAAATTAGTAATAAAAAAATCAATAATAATCAAAATAATAATAATAATAATAATAATAATAATAATTAAAATTAATAATAATCAAATGTATCTAAAAAATAAAAAAGTAAATATTTATATTTTAATCACTGCTTGATAAGCTCAAAACTGCAAGATTTGCTATAACTGCCTAATAATATTTATATATAAAGTTACATTTATCAGTTAATTTTAAAACTGCATGTCGTTATTTTCGGATATAAATCATGAATTTTAATCATTCTTTAACATAAACTAATAAATGTACATTTATATATAAATATTATTAGGCATTGAGATCCAGCTTTGACCATATCGAGCGGTGATTATATTAGGTGTACAAAAAAGTTCTGAGCTTTAGATTTGATACAACCGAAATAACAATTTAAATTTTATATATCTTCCCGCCTTTTTGTGGTTTTAAAGCGTTAACATTTGGCCTTCT
>Ga0157364_1009121_pt1 | contig 10275 bp, 8 predicted proteins | sample AttsexASBM2_FD_111476 | JGI IMG/M metagenome (GOLD analysis project Ga0157364, IMG submission 111476) | Fungus gardens microbial communities from leaf cutter ant in Ribeirão Preto, State of São Paulo, Brazil - Atta sexdens ASBM2 | ecosystem: Host-associated > Fungi > Mycelium > Unclassified ... | reverse complement strand
GATACCACATGTTGATCTCATGTTCTACACATGGTCATTTAGGGTAGGGTACACAGTAATAAGCACAGACCATCAGTAGTAGTATATAAGGTAGACTAGATTATAAAGGGATCTCTATTGAGTTCTCTTGTGTCACTTCTATACAAGAGTTATTCTTTGTCTAACCCTTAGGACTTAAGTCTATAACACCAATGGAAAAGAATAAGTCTTATGCTCAGGTCTTATCAATTGAAAATGTTGCAAAAGAGGTCTTAAAAATCAAAGAGATGTTTCCAAAGTTACAAGCAAGTAAAATCAAAAACATTCAAAAAATTATCCATAAAAGCAATAAACTGAAGCCACACATTAACATGACCATGAAGAGTCTATCATACAAGCAAATAATTACTCCCATGAACAATGAAAACAAGAATAAATTCATAAAGAACTCAAGCAACCACATCATTAATATTAACAAGCTACTCAAGAACATTAAGTCTGAGTGTAAAGCAAATTATATTAAATCAGAGAAGTGAAGTGTTGTTATTATTACTAACAAAATTACATCAGCTTTAGATCTTCAGACTATTGAATGATATGTCAAGAGTTCAAATAAGATTAATGCTGATAAAGTCAAGACTCTGTACCTTCTACAATCTAAGTTGTTGTGGCAACCACTAGACCAATGTCCAATAGCAGCACAAGTGGTAAACCTTATAGGAGGGATATTTAGTGGGAACACGAGTTGTATATTTACAAGAGAACTTGACAGAGAACCACAACAGTATTCTACCAACTATTTGTATATCTTATTCATGGTCTATGCTACAACTGCTCTATGCCTACCCTAATGTCCATGCCCTGTCCTTATGTCCATTAGTAATCTACCTCATGTCTACCTCAAGGCTAGCATGCTATATACATGTGTCCTGATGTCATACCCTCAATTCTACTCTTAATTTCCATCGTCCATATGTGCACCATGTGTATACTATGAGGAACCATATCCTTTGACATCACTCCTGCTCTAGACTGCTCTAGACTGCTCTAAGCCCTATGACATAATGTCATGTGACTTCTTAGTCACATGCCTTCTCTCTCTCATTATAGACTAATAATAATACTACTGTTCTATATCTTATCTTATCTCACTATAGTCTGTCCACACTTTCCTATCTTATAACATAAATCATACTTGAAAATTATTAGCTTATTCTACTTCATGAACAACTCCAAGGCACTGATGTTATTGGATATTATCAAAGATATCATTAAGAATAATTATATATTTAATAACATTAACATTATATCAAGACCTAGGATTATAAAAGTCTTGCCAAAATCGGATATGGCCATAATCTGATTCAATGTATGGGATTCTCGAAAAATGAAACAAATGCAAAAAGGCTAATCAATCATTGCTTCAATGTTAGGAAGTATATTACTACTATTTGTGGGGCCAACATGAACCCAGGCATTCCACAGTGTAAGAAGTGCTAGAAGTGGAGTTATTCAACTTATGTTTGCAAAGTTCAAGGATCAAAGTGTGTCAAGTGTAATAGGCCACATCTTACTGAGCATCATAGAGAATTTTTGTGGTACTGCAAAGCCAATGCTAAATCTAATCTGCCCAGGTTATAAACTAAAGCAGACAAACTATGTTCTCATTTATTCAAATGTATAAATTGTAAAAGGGATCATCAAGCAGACTCAAACCTCTGCCCTTTCTGGCACTATTATTTCAACAAGGAATGGTACTCTAAGAAGTATGCAAAGATTTGTGATAATCAAAAACAATCAATTTGTTCAGTTATGAACAGCCTGGTAGTATGATTATCAAAGACCTCAAAATTTTTTCATATAATATCAGGAAAATTTCATCTCTCATACACACAATTCTCAAAATGCACTATGATTTTGATATAATCTTCATCCAAGAACCATCTTGGACCACATTATATTTTGTACCCAGTTTGTTATAAGATGCTTTGGACATGAACATTTTTTATTTTTTTTCTTTTATTTTCTGACTTTATAGGGATTTTGTTTTCTTTTTCTTTTCTTTTAGACGATGAAGAGGCATGTGACACTGCAGTCACATGACATGTCACATGATTTGATGTCAGAGCACATGTATACAATATGGTGACCTTGAGGCGAACATAAGAAAGAAGCATGGACATAAGAGCAGGGTTAATTATTAGTAGCACGGACCATGAGGACTTTGTATAAATAGGACTCTAATTAAGAAGAGGCTCCTTGTTGAGTTCTCTTGTGAAATTCCCACTTGATATCTGCCCTAAGAGATTTATTACTTATATGATCATTTGTCTTCGTGATAAGTGGTTGCCACAACACAGTTCCAAAAGTAAAGAAGGGGAAGAATTAGTTGGAGTGCTATCTCATCCCAACTGGATGACTTTTGCTAGATCATCATTGGTTGAAGATAACCATCCTTGGATTGTCTCTAATATTAATATAAGACTTTTACTCTTGCATTTTTCTTTATATAATGACATTTTCAATCACAGGGATATTTTGTTAATTCTCTTTTCTACTTAATTAACATTTATTTGGATTCTTCACAAACAGCTTTAAAGTATCTCAAAGATACTAGGATTAGCATCAACAGTATTCTTATTATGACAGAGAATTTTAATATTCATGATAGTTTGTGGGATTTAATATATCTATTTCACTCTTCTCATAGTAATATTATTTTCAATGTCATAGATGCTTTTGATCTAGATTTGTCTGCTCCTACTAATTGTGTTTCTACTAGATATATGGTTAATGAATTCAACTTGAATTTGGTCATAGATCTCATGTTCCTAAGACATAGGTTAGAAGAATTTGATAATCATCACATCTACCTAGACTAGTGATTCATTTCTGATCATACTCCACTTTCAATTCACATTCCAATTTTTGAAGAACATTTTTCAACCAAAAAGCAAGTTTTAATCAAGGATAGTGAAGAAAAAAAGAACTTCATTAACAAGTTCATTACTTTAATATGTGCTATTGATACTTTAGATATACATGATGAAAACTCTCTGGAAAATGTTATTCAAACTATAGCCTGATCTACCAATAGTTTTTGGAATTGCTATTCAAGAACTATCAATATCACCAAGCATTCCAAAAGTTGGTGGAACACAAGTTGTAGCAATATCCTTGAAAGGTACAGGAGTATGAAAAAGATCAAGGACTGGAAAGTATTCAAAAATGCAATTAAGAAAACTAAATGCAATTTCTTTGATCAGAAAATTCAAGAAATTGCTAACAGAAAAGTAAGCCTATAAGACCTTATGAATTGGGTTAACAAGCGCAAACTCCTAGCAGTCAAGTTCAATAACCAACCATGTCTAGAAATAGATAATCTTTGGAATATACTTTATCAAGGCTCAGGATGGACGAGTCAATTTCAGTCTACTAAACAAACTTCAAGACAAGAAATCAGAAGCTTAGATCTCTTTTTCAAAAGTAAAACTTAGAAATATGATTTGCAATTGCAATAGTTCTTCCATGCCTGAACCTAATAAACTTTCATGATGTCACCTCAAAATTATTGTTAATGACTCAGTTTGTTTGTCAAAGATCATAGACATAGCTAATGCATGTTTTGATATAGGCTTTTGGCCTTCTCACTTCAAAACTTTGATGTCTATCATTATTTTAAAACCTAACAAAGAGTCTTACAACTCTTCCAAATCTTTCAAACCAATTATACTCCTAAATACAGTTGGTAAACTAATTAAGAAGGTCATTGGAGAGAGACTGTAATTCCATGCAATTGCAAATGATTTTATCCATTTTAGCCAATTAGGTGGTCTCAAAAAATGATTGACTATCAATACCAGTGTTGCTTTTACTCACCTTATTCATATGGGGTAGGTTAAGAATATTAACACAAGTATGCTTGCTTTTGACATTTCCCAGTTTTTTCCATCTCTAAATTATCATCTTTTACTAAATTTTTTTGATAAAGCAGGTTTTGACCCAAAAGTATCAAAGTTTTTTAGTAATTATCTTGTAGGACAACAGACTAATTATTTTTGGAACAATTTCTCTTCTCAGTTATTTAGTGTAGATGTGGGAGTGGATCAAGGTTTGGCCCTCTCTTCTATTCTCTCTGCTCTCTATCTTTCTCCTGTTCTTTATGTTCTTGAAAAAGAATTAAAAAATCTCAAAATTCCTATTTTCTTTCTATCTTTTGTTAACTATGGCCTCCTTATCACTCAGAACAAATCTCTTTTTGTTTCCAACTCATTTTTATTTTGTAGTTACCAAATCATCTCATCTCTTCTCAAAAAATTTGGTCTCAAGCTGGAATACAGCAAGATCAAAATTTTCCATTTTTTACATTCAACAGATTCTTTTAATCTCCCTCCTCTTGACCTCTCTCCATTGAATAGTCCTATCCTCCAACCAAGAAATACATGGAAATACTTTGGATTCATATTTGACAGGAAATTGTCTTTCCGAAGCTACATCAACTTTTACACCAATAAAGCCATGTCAATGGTCAAGAGTATGAAATTGCTCAGAAATTCTACTCATAGTCTAGTCTCTTAGTAAAATGTCTATTATATAGAAGTTGCATTCTTTCTATTGCTTTATATAGCTATTAGGTATAGTTTTACAATAAAGCTTCCCTCTCATATTCCATCAGAGAGCTTGGTAAAATACAATACCATGTAGTGATATAGATTTCTGGTGCTTTTCACATGTCTCTGTCATTTGGTATTGAGGCTATCACAGGCATTATACCTGTCAAATTTCATCTCTGAAAGCTCTGTGACAGATCCCAGCTCAGAGCTCACTCTTTTCCTACAAATCATATTATCAGGTCATTATTAGACAGCTTACCATCTTTTACTACTCCTCATCCTCTTTTGCTGATGCACCTCAAACCCAAACAGTGACAAAAAATCAATGGTCACATTGTAGATATCAAAAACAGATACAATAAAATAGCTCTATCATTCAACCCTCTCAATAAAGAATTCAATCTAGAACAAAGAATCATAGACCTCTTTGAAGATTGTTTCTTATTTCATATGGTGAAACACAACAATGACAATAGCATCAAAGCACATTGTCTATCTCTTGACAACCAAATTGGCCATTAGCTTTAGTAAAACCTGTAAACCACACAAATAATGTAATTAACAAACTGAATTATTTCGCAAATATTAAAGTACAGAGAGACAAGCCAATAAGAATGAATTTATATAAATTCATAATAGACACTGATTTTCTTTACAACATCTATAACAATATAAAAAGCAATTCTATATTGCTCTAATCTCTTTGCTAGATTCCTCAATAACTCTTGTTGTTATAGATGTAAGTATTGAGTAGCCACATCAATCGCACACATCTATCACTGGAACTGCCCCATCATGAAAACTATTCATCATGCAATTAATATCATGCTTATGAAAGCTGAGCTGTTTGCCATCAGATGTGGTATTAATCAAGCTACATAGCTCCAAGGGTTAAACAAAATAATAATCGTCACTGATTCCATTCACTCTGCTAAAAAATCTTTGATTATTTACCATATTCTCACCAAGTCCATAGTGCTGCTATTTCTTATGAATTACAAGAATTTTTCAGCATTAATAACACCAATACCATTGAATTCTAGGAGTCCCCAAGTCACTGCAAATGGTTCCTTCACAGTGTGGTTGATTCTGAAACCAGAAAATATCAGCAAAATCCATCTTTCCTATGGAGAACTTTATGGGACTTCAGCAAAAAGAAAGAGTGTGATAATATTGTTAATGAATGGAAAATGATTTTTCAAGCTTTAGATGATAAAGGAAGGAACTTCCTGGATCTGGTTGATGATGAAAACAACCCTTTGGAGCTGTCTTATTCCAAAGGCAGTATCTAGCTACAATACTTTGGTTACTCCAATTTGCTCTGCACTTGAGCATTAAGAGCTATTGTCAATTATGTTCCCATGGAAAAATATCATCTCAGGTTCTTCCCTAATGAGGACTTCAGTTGCTCTTATGGTAACTATTCTATCAAGTCAAGAAGATATATTCTTCATAAGTGTTGAAAGTTCAACAAATACTGGAATCCAAGAAGGAATTCCATAAGTCATTTTGTTTCCTTTCTCATATTTAACAGTAGTGCTTTTACATTTAGTAATAGCTCTACATAATCATTTGTAACTATGAGTCTCTTATATCTTGCTCCCTCATTCTAGTACTTTTTTCTTTTCTCTTTCTCCATTCTTTTCTGTTCACATGTAGGTTCTGTCTCTATTTAAGTAGATACATTGTGTCTACCATGGTCTACTCTTATGCTCCATGTAATAAATTGTTGATCCAAAAAAAAAAAAGATGAGTAAATAAAATGAACAGATATTACTATTCATTTGATGTTTGTTCTTACAATTTATACACTTGAATGAATAAGTATATAGTTTTTCTTTTTTTGTTTTAAGTCTAGGAGAATTGATTTTGAAATTGGTCTTATAATATTGTGCTATTTCTCTATAATGTTTGAGTTTATGTGAACTGTTATATTTCTAGCATTTGGAGCTATATATATAATATATACATAGTATGCTCTCACTTCCAACAATTTTTGCATTGAGGAATATTAGGATTCATGTTGGTTCTTCTTATAGTAATAATATATTGATCTATATTAAAACATCTATTAATAAGATATTTGGCTTTTGTACCATTTTAAAAATCCCAAATATCAACCTAAATTACAGCCATATCTAATTTAGAAGATGGTTTAATAATATAAGGTTGGAATACTAGAACTGTTACAACTTAAGTCTTAGTAATAAGTTAAAAGAAAAACATTGTATAGGATTTATATAAGAGAACTCAATTGAGTTCCAAGTACAAAGTGTTTATCTTATATGCTAGGCTACTGGTCCATGCTACACTAACCTTGACCTACTCTCAAGGCCATATATACTATATACTATTAATATGTGAAATGATATTATTATTCTGGAATCTTCTATACTATATTCTTCTATAATATGTGATCATGTGACCATGACTTGTGACTGATGTGTAACAATTTATAATATTACATTAATTTCTAATTCTAAGTTTAGAAAATAAAATAAAAATAAAAATAAAAATAAAATAAGAAAATAAAATAGAAATAGATAGAGTTTACTATTTTTAACTCTGACAAGAATAATATCATTGAATATGTGAGTATACTTAATTATTATCTCTATAATATTAGAAATAATAAGTAAATTGGTATTTTTTAGAAATTTTTAAAATTTTAAAATTTTGAGATATAACTTAGATTGAGGAAGTCAAGAGCTTATAATATTATTTGAGTCAATATTGTTCAACCCTTTTACATACTTCTCTATAATGTTCAGATCAAACAAAGCTACTACTTTGTTAGTTATGATAATAACTTCTTTGTTGTATAATCAGTAGAAATATTGGATTTCACACCTTTCTTTCAGAGTTGTTTGTACTTATGAGTACAATTCTATGCTTTTTAGATGAACTTTTAGTAGTTATGTTAAATTTAGGTTTATCCTTTGGTCCTATATTGTTAGTAATGTTATATATTTTAATAATCTTATTAGAAGATAGTTTGGGAAAAGCATTCTTGATTTTAATGATTTCTTTGATATTACCTTTGGAGGCTTGTGTATATAATCTGTTGTTTGATTTTGGAGCCAAGTTTGATGATTGGTTCTTGTAATATTTGGATTTATCCAAAATGTTTTTGTTAGGCCTAGGAGAAATAGATAGGGAAATTTTCAAAATATCAGCTTGTTTGCCTTTTATTAGTTTAGGAGTAGGTATATTGGTTGTAAGTTTCTTGTTAAATTGAGAAGAAATATACTTTCCAATATCTTATAGAACTTTCCTATATTATATACATCTATTTTGACTCTTTCTGAATACTCCTAATAATAAAGGCAAGCAGAAAAAGAGGCTCTTGAGTCTCACCCCCAGAATCAAGAGAAAGCTTCCTCCACTAGTAATACTGCAACCTCCCAGAATAAAACAAACCCATCTCTAGTAGTTTCATCTACCAAATCATCTTCTTTCAAACTATCTCTGTTCTTTACTTCTAAGAAGCAATCCAATTCTCTGCAGGTAGACCTCTTTTCTAAGCTGGCCAGCAATGGCAAGTTAACCAGTGACAAGCATAAGAAGCATCTCAAAAATAATCTGTATCTCTATTATAGTACAGAAGATTACAAATTGGACTTCTGTTCCAAGAAGTAGATTACAGTCACTCCTAAAGGCTGTGGTGCTTCAGCAACTGCTGATACTCTAACAGCTGCTTCTGAAAAACTCTTGGAAAGATAGAAAGCAACCCCCAGGACTCTACATGGACTGAGGGCCACATTGAACTTCCCTGTGCAATAACAAATCTTATTTAACTCAACACATCTGCTCTTTTTAATTCTCATTTATTCTTTATCTCCCTTACTTCTCCCTTGATCTTTGGTCAGGATTATCTTAATAAAATCCTGTTCCAAGCTCTTGTTGACTCTAGATCTACTCATTGCTTTATAAACTTAATATTTGTGGATACTCACTATTTGCAGATATCTGTAACTCTCTTAGTTACTCTCTGCTTATTTAATAGTTCATCAAACAGCATTATCTCTGAAATTGCTAACTTGCTCATAATTTTTACTACTAATGATTATATAAATCTGGACTTCTATATCACTCTGCTTGATTCTTTCTGCTCTTTGGTTCTTGGATACAACTGGCTCATCTAATACAATCTACTGATCGACTGGACAATTGGGTTAATAAACTTCCATCTATCTTTGCAGAAAAATCTTGCTCCTTCTTGCATTGCAGCTAACACATTATTGGTATTTCCATCATCTCTTGATATCCCTTTGTAATCATTGGATTTTACAGTTTTCATACCTATATCTGAAATCTTCATGTCTAACTCCAAGTGATCTAACATCACTATTATTAGTGCTATAGCATTTCTATACATATCAAAACTTCTGAGCTCTAGCAACTTTAAACTCTGTCTTTGCTCTTTGGTGTCAAGATTGCAAGCAATAGACTTTAATTATTTTTATTTTTATTTAGATTTATTTAGATTTATTTTATTTTTAGAACTTAGGGTTAGGGTTTTTAATGATATCACTTTGTCATACATCAGTCACATCAGATGATATGTGACTGTGATGGTCACAAGTCACAAGATGCATAGAAGAACATAGAACATTCTGGAAGAGATGATGTTATATAATATATGATACATAGATTGGTCTTAAGGCTAACACATGGCTGTTTAGGGTAGGGTAGAAGTAGCTAGCATGGACCATGTGGATTTAGTATATAAGGTAGACTATCTTATACAGAGTTCTCTATCAAGTTCTCTTATGTTAACCCAATACAAGGTTCTATTCTCTGACCAACTCTAAGGTCTTTGAATTGTAACATTTGGACATTTAGGCTAACTCCACAAAACTTGCAGAAGCTTCTGACCTTTCCAATGTTTCTTCCAAGTATTATGAATTTGCTGATGTTTTCAGCAAAACTAAAGTTGAAGTTCTTGCTCCTCATTATTCTTATGACTTCAAAATCAATCTGGAAGAAGGTGCTTAACCTCTAGTTGGCCCTATATACTCTCTTTTGGCATCTGAACAAGAAGCTTTTAAGAAATTCATTGAGGAAAACCTCAATACAGGTTTTATCTGACCAATCTCATCTCCATATAGTATACTCATCTTATTTGTCAAGAATGATAGTTCACTGTGCCTCTGTGTTGACTTCTATAGCCTTAACTGTATTTCCAAAAAGGATTACCATCCACTCCTGCTTATTTTTGATTTGCTGAACTTATCTTGCAAAGCTTGGTTTTATTCAAAGATAGATCTTTGCCATGCTTACTACTTAGTTTGCATTGCTGATGGTGATGAATGGAAGACTGTCTTTAGAACATGTTATGTCAAGATCGTTGATAGTGGACTTCATTTATTTTTATTTTCTCTCTTTTATTTGATTTTTCTTTTCTTTTATTTTCTATTTTCTATTTTTAGAACAACTCAGGTTAGGGGTTATCAGTCACGCTGTCACATCAGTCACAAATTGATGGCGTAGTCACAAGACTGATCACGAGACTCAGGAGAATGGAGTAGAAGGCACTAGAATAAAGTGATGTTATACAGCATGGACAACACATGCTGACCTCATGTAATACTCATGGTCATTTAGGGTAGGGTGCACAGTAATTAGCACGGACCATGGGTACTAGTATATAAGGTAGACTACTTTGTACTAGGAACTCTAT
>Ga0157364_1009120_pt1 | contig 10275 bp, 3 predicted proteins | sample AttsexASBM2_FD_111476 | JGI IMG/M metagenome (GOLD analysis project Ga0157364, IMG submission 111476) | Fungus gardens microbial communities from leaf cutter ant in Ribeirão Preto, State of São Paulo, Brazil - Atta sexdens ASBM2 | ecosystem: Host-associated > Fungi > Mycelium > Unclassified ... | reverse complement strand
TAAAATTAAAATTAAAAATATTAACGTGAAAACGTGAATAATAATAGTAAAAACAGCACTGATGTAAATTGCGGATTTAATATAAAATTATTAAGTAAAAAGCGTGCATACGTGTGCATCCATCCATTACTATGCTTATAATGTACGCCACACGTTCTACTATTATCATTAACGAGCGTCCGGCCGCTTGATACGCCATCCGTTCCGTGTCGTTAATCGCAAAAAGTATTCCGTCGGTTAAGGATCGTTTGCTAATCGAGAACTACCCTCGTGCAATCGCACGTACTGCCATTTTGCGCGGTTGGGGCCCCGTGGGTGCGGGGTCGTCGAGGAGGCCTTTAATTTTCACTGTCTCAGGACCCGTGCTCGACACAATGGGGGCCCAAGGTGTGCCCCATCTTTCTCTCGTCTCGGTGTCCTCTCCCCTTCGAGCGCGGGCCGGCTGCGTGCTATACGCGTGGGAAAGCCGAGCACGTGCGCAATCTTAGAGCCCGAGACTGCCCACAAAGGACGCCTTTGGGCCCCTTTCGCTCCAACAAACGATCGACTCAGAATCTGATTGCGAGACTTCTTAAATCGATTTTGAGCCGCATAGAAAAAAAAAGCCTTTTCGCGCTATCTTTCGATTCATTTACAATTGCATATTAAATTGGAAAGTAGAATAGTATGTAACAAATATAACAGAGACTCTCTATCTAAATAATTATAAAATTATTAGCAAAGACTTTCTTCTAGTTAATATCAATTAAAACATGATATCAATGTCATAATTTCGCATTCAACAATGTAATTGTTATATAATACTGTACGTATTATATTTATATTATTGAATGTGAAATTATGATGTTGAATTACTTTCAGTTGGTGGCGACTGAATTATTAATTTATAAATCCGAAATTGAGTCGTCAATATGTACAAAATTTAAAAATTGTTCACGCGATGTATCGCAACTTAATTCTCAATAGAATTCATCAAACAGCATAATCGTTGAAATATCAAATAAGTCTATAAACCGTTTGAACATCGATCGTCCGGCACGAGGATGGTGTATAGCGTTGTTCATTACCCGATGATTTAGTGCACGTGTCAGAAACGTGTATCTGTCCGTGAAGTTTCTCGATACATAATCTTCTATTCGTTCGATACGATCAAATCCATCTTTAAAGGCTTGGAAACTTTATCTAGAGTTCGTCAATACGTATGCAACAAATTACACCGGTATATGCAAACAATAAACTCGGAGTTCAAACTTCAGACTAGCTAGAGGCTACTCTAATTTTGCAATGGAGAACGGGTTATGCCACGAGTCACGAACCTCGCGAAAGGTCGAAGGTCACGAGAAGCCGGTCAATTCTGGTTCTACCGGATACAGTCGGGATGTCGTGAAAGGCCGCGCATACGGAAGTAACGTCGGCGTGTGTCGGCATTGTAAGCACGTGCCACGCAGTGTTGGGGTAATATATTGTTAAAAAAAGAAGTAATCGGAGTGGGGAAGAGGTCATTTAAATAGGGCGAAGTGCACGGCAGCAGTTTGACAAACGTACACGTGGCACCAGGTGAATCTTTACTCTCCCGTGAGAATATTCCACTCTTACTCCTTCTTCTTTTCCTTTTTCTCACTGCAGTTCTTATGTATATTCATGGTTGCTTTACTCACGCAGTAGGTCAAAAGGTCGTTCGTGTTATGTCACATTAACTGTGCGCATACAGCGAAATATGACTCTACAGTCGACAAAGCGTTCAGAAATTAATTGAGTATAAATCTCATTTCGGTCGACTTCTCACGATAACTTAGAATCTGACACCTTGTAGTCTTCTAAGTTTGCCTTAACAGATTACGTTTCACTATAAATTACGTTTCACGATTCATCGTATTGCTACATTAATTGATAAGTACTGAGTATAATATTCTTGATAACCACATTTACATTTTCAGAAAAAAAGAATAAAAAATAATACATATAACTTCGATAATAATGAAACCTATTAAAATCAATGTGTTCTTATAACGCGATTTATAAGCTATTTCAATTTAAAAATGAATGAATGAAAATTATAAACCTATCCACTCTTTATAAAATGACTATTCGATTGCTACCTTGTCATCCAAAACGAACCCTTATTATTTCTCGTCACGCGCAGCGAAATAGAACTATCGAGGACAAATAAAGGAAATTCTCACGGGTGCTCTCTAATTAATTATTGCCAAACGTCGCTGTTAGTGTCCCCGATGTTGACCTTTACCTTCGACTTCCTCGGAGTACTACACGTGAGCGCGAATCGACGCATGCGAACCGACATTACGAGGGGTAGTTGATATCCCGGGGATATATAAGGGAAGGGCAAGGCCTCGGGGTGAGAGATCATGATTTCATTGGCACGAGCCAAACGACTCGTGACATATGTTCACGAGCTGATGTACTTACTAATAAGTCTCTTTCTCTATCTCGCGATCGCACGACCCCGCACGCGTGTGTGCACCACCGCGATGTAAGAGAAACCTGGGAAAGTAAAAACCCCGCGAAGAGTGTGAGAAAATTCGTGCGCCGCCGCATCTGTCGGCGCTACACAAGTTGCCGCAACGACGGGAACTTGTCGGAACGCCGTTGCAACACGTGTGCTAATAATCGATTCTGCTGCCGCCACGACGTTATTCAGCCATGATTAACATACATGAGGCCCGTTTTGACGTCAAAAAGACTTGTTCATCACAAGTTTTTTTTTTTATTGCGACTTCAAGGTCCGAAATAATTAACGAATATTTTTTGAAAATAAAATGTCATCTCGTGCGTAAATTCCAAAGTGCTAAAACCATTTAATTAATAATATCTTATTTAAGTTAAGAAATCAGACGGCTAAATTAATATAATATTTTATAAATAATTTTTAAAAAGTGATCACTGTTATAAATAAAGAGATGATCTGTTTAATAAATTACAGCTTACTAACATGACTGTAATTTTTATTTCGATATTCTTGTGTACTTTTTAATATCTGAAAATAATCGTCTATAACTTGTTCATTGATTTTTAGTCAATCCTTCCTTCCGTTCACTGTATTAACTTTACGTGCCACGTGCTGAGCACGTGCGAAGGGTGCTGGGAGCGGATATGAAATCAATTCTATATTATTCGTCACACTCGAGATATGAATAAGTGCTCGTATTTCGCAAAAACGACTTACAATAAGAAAATGATTGATAAACTGTCGAAACATGAAGCATTGTTAAGACTGCTCTTTAAAATGTATCACTGTAATGATCGCTAGTCATGTAAGCATAACAATCGCAGATCTAACTGAATAATTGCTAGCAGACAAATTAAAAAATATTTATTCAATTATAAGGCAAGATCGATGAATCATCTTATATTTCTAGCATAAGTTTGAATAATAAATGGTTTTCTCCCCTACTGTATTAAAAAATATAAAATATGCAATATATAGCATGCACTGAGAAGAAAATTGTTTATTTGTCTAAATTAATTTATTATTAATTAGTTCATCTTTATTTCTTTCGATGAAGAATGTATTTCAGTCAAACATATTATATTTGAAATATATGAATAATAAACAATTAATTTAATCAAATAAACAATTTTTTTTCTCAGTATGTATAAAGAGAGAAAAACAAGAATGTTGTAAATAAAGCTATTTATTAATATTCTCAGCTAAAACTAAATAATCTTTAGAATTAGATCAAAAAAATTTTCATATTAAATATTAGATTCCTTAGTTTACAATTATAATAATCCGCAACTAACGCTTTGGGTTTTTTCAAAGCCGTATTCTCTAAAGTTTTATAGTTTTATATTTTTAAATACAAATCTCTTATTTAACATTCATATGTTGATATATTTTTATCTTTCGGATTTGTGAATTATAGCAGGAGATACAGATCATCAAAATGTTATGGCATCGTGAAAATGATAGTGAAATGGCTCGCTTACTACTCAACTTTCGACTAATTCGTAATTATTAAATTCCGCGATTTCAATCTCGACAAATGACGTAATGGGCATTATACATGTAGAAAGTGCATTTGAACGTGCAAGCACTACGTAGCAACGGAACATTAGGCAAAATTTCCGATTACGACATGCTAACTGTTTCGATGTAACTTTGCATGTCTGCATGATGTTTCATATAATCGCGTACGATTTAGATTCGAATACGAATATATACAGATATTATTAAATATCTAAAGACTTGACATTTTTTAACGAGAAGTATTTCAATAAATATGAATAAGTAAGTTCTTTTAATAATACATGAATGATTAAAATAAAATTTCATTCTTAAATTTCAATTGTTTTAAATATTATCAAACCAATAATACAATAGAAATTTGCATCTAGTTTGTTTAATTTTTACATTTTTTTGTTATTCATTTGACATGTTAAAAAAAATGTCAAATAAATAACAAAAAATATGAAAATCAAGACAGAGTATCGTTGTGCTATTCTCAAGTATCACAAGCTATTTTCGGAAATTGTATTCCACTTTCACTGAACGCCCGGCTTTCGTGGTTACATCTACATCATGACGTGTTTCAGACACTTAAGGCCTGGTAACATCACGCTAATTAGGTCCCACGAGATCGCACGGGGACGAAGAGATCCGAGATTGAAGTAGCAGAGCAAGCGAACGAAACAGGAAACGAGTTACGAGAAGCGTTATATCTTGCAGATCAGATTCTATCAAAGTACCACCATTCGTTAACGACATGTACAATTGGCTGATACGAAGGAGAATATTGAGAAAGAAAATAGAATAGGAAGAGAAAAGCGTTTAGAAGATTTAGAAACAAAAGAGAGAAAGAAAAAAAGAAAGCAGGATACTTTGTAAAAGTCATGATAGCAAGAAGAGATGTAGCAGCAAAAGGAAAAAAAAAAATCAAAATGATGACGGAGTGGACAAGGCAGAAAAGGAGAGATTGCTTGGGTCGCAGGAAGGATGAGGTAAAGGCGAGAGAAGTTCGAAACAAGCGTGAGTAATTATTCAGTGCGAACGACGTTTAAGTATCCGCTTCGACCGCGAAATAAGCGAAGTGGCTGGTCAAGAATAGGTAGATGGAGAATGTAGAGGAAAAACGAGCAGACGAAGGGCGAAGAAAAGGAGCGAACACAAGGCACAGTAAGAGCAGAAGGAGGAAGAGGAATAGAAGGAGCAGAAAAAGGGTCGTATAAGATATAATTTAGTCAGTGGCTTGCTGAAATTAGTATCTCAAAGTGGAAACGTGTCCTCGCGCGCGCGTCCAAAATACTTGTTTCGATAATCCAACGCGGGAGAACGAATTTTATGAGCATCTTCGCAAAATTAACTTCTTCAGATTCTGTGAATATTGTAATACATTAAATTTGAAGATTATCCATTGAAATTATTTGAACTATCGACATTATCTGAAAATATATGTAACAAATGTACATAATAAATGTTGAAAAATAAAATCGAAATTAAAAAAAATGATTACGTTATTGATTATATAAAGTAAATTAATTAATAAAAACTTGTTTGTATTATATATAGTATTGCTTTCTGACCGTTTTTTTAAATTTTGTTTTACAAAAAAAAGTCGATATATCTTAATTGATTAAAAAAATTAGTTCAATCCGCAATGTCAGTATAGGATTTCGATAGGTTAACACAACCAAAAATTGGCTGTAAACCAATTAAAAATACTATGCCATATTACCATCTAATTTGCTGTAGCTGTCAATCCTTTTTTTCAGTGCATGAATTACTTATTAAAGCGTCCTTGAATTGAACATTAAAAAAATTTTTTTTAAACATGATTCTATTAAAATCAGATTTAAAAGGGTTAAGAAAGTTCACTTTTTCCAATTTTCATCGGTCGACGATGGATTACGGTCGACGGATAGCACGAATGAAGGGATTTCTCCCACCTCGTTATTGAGTGAGAGCAACGTTTTGAATATCCAAGCATAGTTGACTTTTTGCTCCTTAACTCTTTGTAATTATTATCCATGTACCCGATAATTATGCATAATCGAGGCCTCAGTGAAATACCGCGGTACGCTTCATTGTCTGAGAAATTCACGGACAGTAAAGTAATAACAATAAAGTCGAAGCGAAAGCAAAGAGTCTTGATTTTTTTATGTTCGAACTTGGAATTGTAATTCCAAGTTCTCTTGTTTCGTTGCTAAAATTATATACTTTGTGAGTGTCTGAACTTGAGATATCAATCACATTCATAGTAGACACAATAAAGTTAAAGTTACTAACTTTTATTTAATTGACGTTCTTCGTAATTACTTGGTATTAATCTCTAAATAATGTACTGCGAATGTAATGTAGTGAATTGAATCTAGCAATAAACGCAACATTGTCATATTATATTAAAAACAAATGAATATTAGAACTTTTTTAGATCAAAAGTTAGTTTAAAAATAGCAATCTCTGCAATCTCAATTTAAAAAATTAATGTCCTAGAACAAGGAAGATAAAAATAATTATTTCCCAACCGGGAAATAATTATTATTATGCTCCTAATAATAAAGTAAAATAAAGTCGGTAAAATAAAGCGTAACAAACGATTATTAAAGATCTAATTCGTTCTTCGAATCCCATTCACTCGTCGATGCGGAACGCGCGTGCTACTCGGAAACGAAAACAGAAAATCGGCGATGGAGCAAGATTAATTAATCGCGGTCTCGCTCTGTTACACGATCAAGTCTGTAACGATCGATTTGTCATACCGCTTGACACCAACGAGCTTTATCAAGCTCGTCCGCGATTTCCCTTTCCTCTCTGCGTTAATACGCGTAAAATGATCGATCAATCGCGCTACCGATGGCCGCGATATCATTCCGCGGCGTTGACCGGATCGGACGGTTAATACGCGCATGTACACACATACAGAGACACACGGTACACGATTTAACATCGTGTAGCCAGTGGGATTGTAATCACGCGCCGGAGTTGCGCCGGACTTGTGCCCAGCACGCTCCTCGATCGGCCAAAGCGGGAGAACCAGAAGCGAGGAGAGACAGAGAGAAAAGAAACTACGAGGAAGAGGGGGACGCGGAATCACGATAAGAAGATCCAGCACGAGTATGGAAGCTGCGGCTGCGATGGAAGAAGCTACACTTTACAGGTGGGACAAAGATGGCTCCTCTATTTTGCCTGAAGCAAGAAGGAGGAGATGTTGGTCGAGATCTAGTCCTTCCGTATGAGCGCTCGTAGAAATACGCGCCAATGAGCGATAGAGAGAAACAGACAGGATAGAACAGTGGAGAGAACGAGAGAGGAGCGAAAGATAGATGGATAGATAGAGAAAGATGGAGAACGACGATTACGAGCCGCGCATACCATGGCACAACCACTCGTCGACGATCAACCGAGGTAGAGAGCATCGACTCCGCGCCACGGCTAGGTGCAACAAGGACGCAGGAACGGTGACGATGGCTTGGTGTGGGCGCGTGTCTGGCAGCTGCCGCTTACAGGTGGTGTGCTTGCTTGGGAACCAACCTCTACGGACCGTTCCCACGGAAGGCCTGTCCCCCACTATGCGGTCCCATACTCGTCCCCTCACTCCGTCCACATGGGGGCCCTTGCCTATATAAGTCGAAGCCTCGCCCGATCACGGCTACAATCACGCTCTGTTCGTGTTCACTCAAAGGTCGAGCTGGAGACCAACGTGTTATCCAGATACACGCACGTTTCCTTCCGCCAACCGCAGTGACTCGTAATCGTAGCGACGATTAGAGTTCGACGAACCGGTGTGATAGCACGAGAAGGTCGCGTTCGCGATAAGCCAATATATAGTTATCAAGTGAAGTTTTGATTGTGCCGCAAGAAAAAAAGGATTAATCATGCAGATGCACGAGCAGATTATCATAGCTGATGGGCAGGAACAGCCGATCTCTAGGACATATCAGTATCGAAAGGTAGGTGTCATCTTGACATTTCAATCAAACAATCGCTCTAATCGTCACATGAACTTCAAATTAATTTGTAACTTTGTTTTTCCTTTAACAATAAATTCGAATTGATTTTTGACATTTTTTTTTCACATGAAATAAAAGATTCTCAAAAAGTTTTTCTCTAAACGTCGAGTGCGACATTGATCTATAGCGATTCGTTCGTTTCGATTCGCAGGTGATGAAACCGATGTTGGAACGCAAACGTCGAGCGCGTATCAATCGCTGCTTGGACGAGTTGAAGGATCTGATGGTGACCGCGCTGGCCGGTGATGGTGAGAACGTAGCGAAGTTGGAGAAGGCAGATATTCTGGAGTTGACGGTGCGTCACTTGCACAAACTTCAGCGTCAACAACGTCTCTCGGCGAATCCGGTGATCGACGCAGACCGCTTCCGTGCCGGCTACACACACTGTGCGAACGAAGTCAGTCGCTGCTTAGCAGCCACTCCTGGCGTTGACGTTGCCCTTGGCACCAAGCTGATGACACATCTCGGACATAAACTCAACTCTATGGACAAAACCGGTCCGTTGACCATCCACGTAACCGCGCCACAGTCCTCGCCATCACCCACCAGCGAACTCAGCGCCGACGAGTATCCGATGCCGTTGACGCCAGCGTCCAGCCAACCATCCCCGGTGCGAACCGACATCGATACTGTCTCCCAGAGCCACCAGGGTCTCCTGCAGGTAGCTAAGCCGAACGAACCCATCTGGCGGCCCTGGTAAACTTCTGCCTTGACACGGCAAACTCGCCCAAGTTTCCGAGTAAACCGGCGAAAAAAAGATCTCGAATCCGAAGGATTCAACTATCGACGCCGGTGTTGCAATTTCTCTGTGATCTGAACGGAACGGACATCGCAAGGAGGAAAGAACGAAGAGTCTACCCCTACAAAGATCACCTAGATTTAAGGGGAGTTTCACTTGCTCAAAGGCAGTCGGACCGAAGCGGAAGTACCAAGGCGAACGTCATGTCTCCAATGACGTTCTACTACCAGCAACTTCGATAACGTTCCGCAAGAGTCGGACAACACTGGGATCTCGATACGTAGTTTTATTCGCGGCCGCACGCGGCTGAAGCTTTAATTTACTCGACAGTTAGATGTTTTCTATTGTTTATTTCATACTTTTATTGAGGATGTTTTTTTCTTTTTATTTTCTCGCCGTAATGTTATTATATAAGTCTCACTACCGGTTAAGAGCATCAAATGTGAGACGATGACGAATGACCTTACGAGGCGGCGATTACGGTGATTCCGCAAAATGCGCGTCCATTTAGTATCTCCCGTGGCGCAAATATATGTATAAAAATGACCGAGCGGAAGATTTTGTGATAGAGAAACGTGTACCTGTGATATTTACTGTAGTAGGCGTAGAGATGATAGATTTTTAATAAACATGTTTCGTATCAGCAATACATACTCAAGTGATTTTGTGCAACCCACCCAATGATATATGTATAGATTAAGATAAATCTTAAGATCTTTAAATTTTTAGAGATAATGCAGAATTATTTATTCTTTTTTTATGAATAGTGTATCAATTTTCTATTAATATACACATAACACAAAATTATATCGTTAATTTAAATTGAAATTTATTACATATTATGAAAATGTGTAAAACATTACTTTGCTTATTAAAATGCGAGAGTCATTAAGTTTCAAGATTTCACACTTTGTATTAAAAAAAACATTTTTTATCATTCGTTAGTTGGCTAAATAAATCTTTAGACAAAAAAAATATGTGTACTCTTGAGAATATTTGATTTGAATATGATATTTCAGAAAGAATTAAATTATAAATTAAGAAAATATTAAAAATACTCGATTTAAATACAGATATTTCAAAAAGAATTAAATTACAAATTAAGATTAATCAAATTAATTAAGAATGCACTCACCCTGATACAGCTTCTAAGAATCCCTGCAGTTCATTCCTTCTTTTCTGTCAACCACTTTTACCTGAAAACATATCAAGAATATTAGTGTTATCGCTATAAAAGACAGATTGGAAATTATAGAGTATACCGATTGTCTAATTCACATAATTTGGTGCAAATATTTATACGTCACACAGAAGTCTTGTAATATTTAATTCTTTATCAACAAGCAAAAATGTGATCAAACACAATGTTGACGATTTTTCGAAAAAAGTATCCTGTACAATATGTATATTTTTTAATTTCTCAATGCGATCGAAGCGAAAACACGCCAAATGCGAAGATGCGACATCGCTCACGCCTCACTTTCTCGATATCACTTGGATTTTTTAATTAATTCGATTGAATCCACTTTAACACGCAACGTAGCGACACTACGATATAAATAGTTTTC
>Ga0157364_1009119_pt1 | contig 10276 bp, 6 predicted proteins | sample AttsexASBM2_FD_111476 | JGI IMG/M metagenome (GOLD analysis project Ga0157364, IMG submission 111476) | Fungus gardens microbial communities from leaf cutter ant in Ribeirão Preto, State of São Paulo, Brazil - Atta sexdens ASBM2 | ecosystem: Host-associated > Fungi > Mycelium > Unclassified ... | reverse complement strand
TATTAAAGCATAATTGCATAATTAATCATTTTTTTATAAAAACGGAAATGAATTTTACGATGTAACGTGAAGCAATTCAATAATTATTTTTTCTAAATCAAATACCTAAATTTGTATTCATAATTTAATTAATTCGAATAAATAATTCATAATTATTCTGATTTAGATTTTCATTATTCTTACTTTTTATAAGATTTCTTTATAATAAAAATTAAAAAAGTTTTTTAAATTTAAAATTCGATTTATATTAATCTAATTTTAAGATTTAAATTGTCATTTATACATATTATAATCGAAAATTAAAAAGAATGATTTTTGCTTAAATCGTAATTTAACTGCATATATCCTGTTTGCATTTCTTTATTAACTAAATAAATCATTTAATTGCTTTTTTAATTCCATATGAATTCCGCGAATTCCGTGCATTTTATTATTTAAATATTCTGATGGAAATAATTTATATTATAATTCAAGAATTATTTAAAAATTGAAATAAGTATCTCTGTAGATGATAAACATATATACATTTTTTTCATATTATAAAGAAGGATATACTCACAGTCTTTATGTCTTCTGAAAGAGTTAATGATGTTATAATAACATAAACGGCGAACCATTGGGCTTTCAATAACAATTAGATTTTATTACAGTATCTACTATCTTACGTTTCGGTACGTTTCGGTTAGTAGCCTCCGTCAAAGGATTAATGCATTGGCTGTAAGCGCCATACGATGTCCAGAACTTTATTGCCCAAAGGACAAGGAAACGTATGAGTCAGCATGGACCCTTCGATCGAGATAACGTGTGTGATTTTGTAGATAATTACTTAATTAAAATACCCTCTGGTCCGCGGTAACCTCGGAGTGGCTATAAGATCAAATCTTCGTATCGATCTTCAAGCATTTTTCTCTTCTTCTCGGCACCCGATAAATTCCAACGTATTATGTCTTGATCGGGACAAGATTGTTTGCGGAATGAAGTCTTGTTTAGAGAGAAATAAATGAACGGAAAGAAAGAGAGAGAGAGAGAGAGAGAGAGAGAGAGAGAGAATGGCGATGTACAAGGTGTAAAATGCGCAATGGAGGTTCTGCAAGCTATTTCTGAACACTGCCTTGAGAATTTCATGGCTTACTTAATGCATTAATAATACTATTTCATTGAATCACGACTATTACTTTATGGCGAATTCGATTGGAAGCATTATGCGCACTGATGCATATTAAAGACGTTATACACTGATTTAATTTGAGAATAAAAATGAAATGCAATTTTTCGAATTATGAAATATATTTTACCTAATAGTACAATAAAATATATTGAGTTTTTCATAAATTAATCGATGTCTATGTTTATTTATAAACATATCTTTATGTTATTTTGTATATAATAGCTTTAATGTGCACTGAGTTCGTTCAATCGAATTCGCTATTAAGTAAATATTAATTAGGATTTAACTTAATGGTTTAAAAATTTTAATGATTTTCATAATATAATAAATATAATTTCATAAATATAATGATCAACTGAACAATTCTAATTTATTAATTATTTACATTATAATAATTTACGGAAATAAAATCACATTTGTTTCTTAAGTAAAATTTTATAAATAAATTTTATATACTTCTACATGATTTTATTCGTAAAAAAAGTATACAATTTACTACTAATGGAGCTGAACTAAATTAGAATAAGGAATAAGATATAATATTAAAATAATATATAATAAGTTATAATATTATTGTCGTTTATTCTAATTTCTAATGATATACATATATTGATAATAATATATATTGATAATATATATTGATTTAATTTTAATTGATAATGTATAACGCTTGAAACATTTATTAGTTTTAACATATTAGTTTGGCAATGTAGCAGCATGAAGTATTTCACTCGTTCGCTATTTTAAATAGTAAAGGCAGGGCAGTTAAATCCCGCTGGAGAATGAAAAGCGCTCGTTTACATTGCACCAAAGTTTTGCGGCGCGCAGACGTCATATTTTCTAGGGCAGCCATTCTCTATTTGGAATGGTAAAGGCGTCCCAGAAAGCCAAGAAGCGAGCAAAAATCCGCTCGTCAATGGCAGACAATGGTTGTAGCTGTACACGACGGAAAAATCCCTCAGTGTCAGGAAAAGGTTTGACCGAGACAACGGTGGTATACGTCCCGGAATAAAAACTTTTTCGTGTTTCTTGTAAATTACATGGACATGGTGAGTCTCGAAGGGTTAAGACCTCCTCGACAACCGAAAAAACGTTCTGCAATAAAATGCGCGCGAAATAAACTGGAAAACACGGCGTACATTGGAAAATGCATTAACATGTTAAGTGTAATGAACAGAAAATATTTGCGTAATGTTTGTAAAACTTAAAATAATATTTTTTAGAAAACTGTATAATAAAGCTTGAATAAAAGGAAATTGTTACTTTTCTAATAAATAAGATTATTTTTAATGAAGAAAACAATTGTTGATAATAAATTAATCTTAATTATAAATAATAAAGAATGTAAATTATAATTAGTATAATTAAATAAAAGTTAATTTGTTGTAGATAAAACGAAATCAAGATGTATAATATAACACATATTCAAATAAATCGAGAGAGAAAGAGAGAAAGAGCGAGAGAGAGAGAGAGAGAGAGAGAAAAAGAAAGAAACATAATATATTATCATAATAGTTTGTGAATTCTATTTTAATATATATTTATTAGGATTTTTTTCAAGTAATATATGTCATGAGTTATTATTCTAGAAACAGTTATTATTTTGAAAATGTTATAATGATAGTTAAAACATTCTAAAAAGTTTCGGCCTCATTTAAAAAATATTACATTATTTTTTTTAATGAAAAGAGACATAACGCTATACTTGGTGGACGTATAAATGCAAGTTACAACTGACCTATTTCTTTTTATTTTCATATTCCTTTTACTCCATTTTTGCATTAGTCGGTGGCGGCAATGAACTCCGCCAACTTCTCGACCATCCGATTATATCGGGTGCTCAAAAAATTATACATTATATGAACGTTTCATTTTCCGCAAAATGTTTTTAGCAATTATCACAAATTAATTATTTGAATTCTTTAATATTAAAAGCGAAAATATTTGAACCAAATAAATTTCAAAATTACAATTTTACAAAACTTTTTAAAGCTTTATTATTTCTATTCTTTTCTCTTTCTCCCTCCCTCTCTCTCTCTCTCTCTCTCTCTCTCTCTCTCTTTCTTTCTATCTTGTTTTACTATTTTACTAAATTCTTAAGAAATTTTTTTACAAAATTTATCTTAATGAAAAAATTTTAAAAGCATTTCAAATTAGAAATTGGTAATGTGCAGGCAAATGTCTCGAATATGATGAAATATATGATGAAATATGACAATGAAGAAGTCAATTTGAAATTTTCTCGGAAATAAAATTTCGCTACCAGTATGCAGAATTTTAGAAACGACTGTATATTCGCGTTCGTGCTCACATATCACACGGGTATACTTGTACATATAAGCATGTACCTAATTTTACTGGGAAAGCCTGGTAATTAAAGTGCGCCCATTTAAACGTGATTTAAATGGAAATTGTCAAACTGCCAGAATAAATGGCGAGAGATTAAAGAATTGGTCTTACCGCTCCGTCGATTTCGGCATTGCACATATTTATTGTTCCGCACAATTTATCTTTCTTATGTATATTGTTTTTATCTTTTTTCATCTTATACTTTTCATCTTATCTTTTTCGATTAATATACAAATTGAAATGAGCATTCTATATATATTTTACTCTATATATATATATTTTACAATATAATTGGAAATGTTTGCTATGGCGGATAATAACGATCATGTCATGTTATATATTGTATAATAAATGTAAACAACACATATGTTTACAAACAATGAGTAGACTGTCGGTATTGTTTTAACTGTACTGTCGAATTTTTAACAAGTACTGAGTTTTTTAATTTAAGTTAGCTAAACGAGAGAATAAATTTCTCGACAAAAGCGATAAAATATTAGGTTTTTACTTCACATTAAAATTTTACGATGCTTTTGCGAAATCACTCTCTGTAGATAATTTATTTACCTCACAGAATGTCAGAGCTCAACAAATAGAATAGCAAATGACTATTACATTGGACGACATATTTCATCTTTTTTGCTTGTAAAGTATAATATTACAATAAACATATATATATATTATATTGTTTTTGCACTTTATTATGCATATAATGCTTTTCTATTATTATTAATTTATAATATTCTTAAATCCTACTTAATTTCGATTAATGTAATTTGAACGATCAAAAATGTCGCAGATCAACGTAATGTTTATCTCTGATTAAACGGCATTGCTAACCATGGATGTTGTAAAATCCGGTTGGAAAAGCGTTTTGAACATTCGTGGAACCCTCCGGACATAATATCGATTCTAGCTATGGTATGCACCGTCGAGAACGCAACGAAACGTTCGGCTTGCTAGACTCGAATACCGATATGCCATCCGAGAAGTGTAATCTCATCCATGGATGTAGAACCATTTCGTTTCAATTAATCCAGCAGCCAGTAGATCTCTGACATCTCATTCTTAATCACATCCAGTATACGAATCATCGTACGAAATCGATACTCGCAATAACACATTGTCATTTCTTGACCTATTTTCAATGAAATTTGTTTTGTATATGTACTATATATATATATATATATATATATATAGATATAGATATAGGATTATTATAATATAGGTAATTGAAGTAATACAAAATATGCAAATCTTTTTTAACATAAAAATAATTATTATTGTTATTATTGTGTTTTATTTAAGATGACTTGTGTATTTTTATAATCGTTTTGATAAAATTAATAGAATCTAATTTGTATAAAAAGAAGACTATTACACAACGTACAATAAACAATTAGATAAAAATTGTAATTATAAAAGACTAGTGCTGTTTTGCATTTTAAGGCTTTTACTTGACATTTTTACAAATATATTTTTCTGTTATTTTCAATAAACGGATGGAGTTGAAATTTATGCGAAACTGTTTTTCGCACAGGCAATAAATAATTATTTTATCTTTGAACTATCTGTATTTAAAATGTGCGTGTAGTGATATTGCATGTGGCTCGTAGGTAGTGATGCATTAAAACCTTATAAAAAAGCGATTTATTGGTGATAAATAAAAGTTCAACTAATTTCACTTGTATTTCCCGATAACCTGCTGTTATGGACTTGTTTATATTCATTGTTGGTTGTTACTGCAATTGGTTTATAAAATAATAAACTGATAATATGAACCGATATGAACCTCAAATATTGAAATGAAAGACAACATATAGAAAATTTACCGCGAATTTAATTTACATAATTAATCATAAACGATGATTTTAATTTATCAACAAAATTAAATAACTTGCATAATGGAATTACATAACACAATTAGCATCACGGAAATTTAATTGTCAATAAACATTATTAAAAAATATTGTGTTATGTATTTTGAATGAATGCAAGATATTTTTATTTTTAATAGTACTAATAATATATAAGAAATGTAAGAAAAAATACCTATACAGTGTATGTACAGAGATAATACATATTTTTATTCATATTATTAAAAAATTTACTATTGAAACAAATAATAAACGTTTCTACCAATATAATTGGAAGCAATTCCATTAAATTATTGATACAAATAAATCCATTTACATCGATTATAACAACATTATATGAAATAATTATATTAATATCTCGATCTGTATTGAGCATTTAAATAATCCTTTACTTTCAATAATATTCCTCCGATAAAAATTACTAATAAATAAAATCGTTAATCAGCCAAGTTTGCTAACATTTTGAATATTTTATATTCTTATGGTGTTCTTTTATATTCTTATGTATGACGGAGGCGAGCCGGTTCATCGATCAAGACATAAGATCGAATTAAAAAGCAGCCATCTTGATGGCGATATCATAAGTGGATCAGCTGTCTCTTATTTACAAGCGCATTAAATGAAGGAAATGTCTTATTTGAAGGGTATTTGCTTTATCGAGAAAATAAGTTATTTCACTAGTGAGTCTCCATCGAGATGAAGATAAGAATAGCACGATAAGACTGATTTGAATATGTGCATATTTGCCGAGGCCATTATACAGGTCCCATCTTCAAATGGGATCCGGACATCAAATCTCCAAGATTTTTTTCTTACAGTTGCGTGTAGCGTTTGAATTACTTGAGAATCAAAATGATTGTTTTAATTATTTTGTCTTCGATACGACATTTCTAAAAATATAAATTTTTTAAAGAATCGAAATAATTGAGATTATATAGAATAAGGATTATCATATAAATTAAATTGCTAAAAAATAAGCGTTTAATAAGTCGTTTAAAAATAAATAAAAGCTATTAGAGAAGCTATTAAACTATAGAATATTCTACAATATCCTTGCTTTATCTAGTCATAAGTTATTTATACATGCATTTATTTTCACAAAGAAAAAAGAATCGTCAATATGGAAGCACGTGCAAAGACTGGCTACTTCGTTCCGCTTTGAATATTATACGCGTTTTGTATGTCCATGTATTATATACGTATATATATTCCAAGTCAAAACGCGTTCGTTCCATAGTCAAAAAGAGCCTGGAATATGCCGCACTTTATTCCACGCATACTCAAAAAAGATCGTGCCGTCAAGCGAAAGAGAATATCGAGAACCGAAGGGCTCGCGCGGACAACGTCCATCGAATTGAATTCGAGACACGATAGGAGATATGCGATTCAGAGGAGAGATGAACGTGCGATTCATCGTGGCACAACGAACGTGGTCGGCAGCACTTAAGAGCTTAACGAAGATAATTCCGAGCTCTCGCGTGGAGTATCGTGCGCACACAACACTTACTATCGAGGTGTAATCCCGAATCAATGCGCATCGTCGGGCGCGATAGAGCGCAATGTGGCGTCGCATCGCATCGCGTCGCGTCGCGGCATCTGCGGCGACCAACCGTCTCTCGATGCACACGCCGTTGGTCATTTAACACAACGTCGTTATTGGTCAGTTGCCGGATTATAATGAGGCTAACCTATTGAGATTAAACATACTGGCTCAGTGTGTAATGCACATCGTCGTTACGACAGATGAACATAGCTGGTAAGGATGAGACGGTTAGGCTTTGTGCACATCGACGAGCAATAATGGATAAGGGATACTGACGATAGAAGCTATCGGCAATCCAATTTTGATCTTGAATATGTACGCTAAATAAAACGATAAATAATTGAGAAACTGAAGAAAAGAGTTAATAATAGTTACAAAATAATTTCAATCAAATGTTCAATTAATATAACCAAAATATAATCATATATAAAATATAATCATAATTTGAATTTTCTAAATATTAATAATTATTACCAAACGATTATATTATTATGTGGTAATACTTATTAAATATTTTAAAAAGTAAAATTATTTTTAGTTATATTAATCGAACATTTGATTGAAACTATTTTACTCGATCAGGCTGCTCCTCGTCCTGGTGAAGTGGACTGCAAGATTCACGAAACGTTGGCATTCCAAGATCTAGACACAAAGAAAACCTGCGAAACGCATAATCTTTATATAAAGCATCCGTGGAAGCCTCAAGAATATTATTTTATTCAATATTTAATAACTATTATTAGATCTTTTTTTAGTGTTATATAATAAAAGAAGTTGATAATCAAGATTATTTTATATATTTTTTAATATATTCTGGATGGATTTCAAAGCTCTCATAATAACTTTGTAATAATCATTATTTTTTTCAAATATATGTATATGTAGGTACAATACATATATAAAACTGTTCGAAATTAGATCTTTGAATATGTTACTTATCTTGCTTCTATCTAATTAAACGCGAAAATATAAAAAATTCAAAATATCGTCTTTTTATTCCAGATTTTATTAATTATTTAAAATATTATCTGACGTCTTTAAAAATTTGAAATTTTCCTGCAAAAGAGGAGCTTTAAAATTAGATTCTAAACGCTTTCATCCATCAGCCAAAATGGCCGACAGTGAAATGCAGGCTTAGGAATAGCATGAGCGAGCAGAGCAACATGGTTAAACAATTCACTGACAATGGATTGCACGATTGTACCGGATTTCTAATACGGATTATTATCGCGAAGAGTTAATCATAGTGCTTATATACATAGCTATTCCGCGTAGAATAACGAAGATATTGTTATTTATAGTTAATTTGAAAAATTCATCTCAAATGAAATTTCTTAATCTAAAGATCGTAATTTTTATGTAAAAAAATAATATAATATAAAAAATTTGAATTAAACCGCAATTGTAATTTTTCGAAAATTTCTCTTAACATGAGAAAATTATTAAATAAGTGACTTTGTTATATTTCATTATGAAAAGAATAGTTTTACTAAAATATCACAAAATTTAGCTAGATATAAATTTGAAAATAATCTTATTAGACTATCAAAATAATTGTTTATTTTTGAATTGCAAATTCAAACATAATGAGCAATGTTGTGAAAAGTTTTAACATTCTAGTAATCAGTTTGAGTGTCCTATATAATTATTTTGATGACAACAAAATTATTTTAAAATCTGTGTATCTAGTTAAATTTTTAGATACTTCAGCAAAACCATTCTTACTTGATTGGCATGCGTTATTATTGAACTAATACCGAACATGATTACTGAAAATTACATTAAAGGTCAATAGAACCATAATTATGGTAATTTAAAATTATTTAAGCATAAATACGTCATTTAATTTTATTATGCAATTATAATTTTCTCAACGTGAAATATTGTAAATCTTTCATAGATGATGTTAACGCGTTCCCAATTTATTATTTTATTGTAGTAAATCGGACACAAATCCGATTTATTCATCAAATTGAATTGTAAATATTAAAGCGACATTATAATATAGGCCGAGTAATATCAAAATATATAATACATATAAATAAATAATTCTTTATCATTATATGAAAAGAATTTATTATTTTATTACCAAGAAAAAAATTTTGTTTTAACATAGTTTGCAAAAAATTCACGACTAATATACGCGATATTATGCAATCTCGGAATTTATTAAACCATATTGACCTGTATAAAATCATTGATTTAATTCAAAGAATTATGCGTTTTTAATGAGTAAATAATGGCATTTGCGACCCTATAAGCATTAAACTCACATGCATATGACGCACGACACGATAACACTCGTTCGCAATTTCTATGGTAACTTGTTCAAATAAAGGATTGCGTTCAATGCGTTAGTCTATTGGACCTTTTGTTTATTCGTATGTTATAGTGATTGAGCATAATTGCTCAATCATTTCTTTGTTCTTTCGCAGTCTCTAATGCTCTCAGTGGACAAATGCAATTGCTTTCGTGAATAAATATCGATTTAACTGCGAATTTGGACGACTTACTTCTAAAGTTGTATTTATTCGTAAACCAAAATGTGACAATTCTGAAATTCTTATATTGATTTATTATATATTTATTAAATATTGTAATGTTGACTTGTTTATATGTAACATAAGGCATATATATCTTTTGTTAATTAATGAATTTGAAATACAAGATTATGTCAATTCACTCAAGTCACTCATTGGACTCATTTTTCAGTTACATCTCTACATATTTTACATTCAATTTAATGCTAATTCACCGAGATAATGATCATCAGTTCTATAGATTATTTTCTATTTGTGAAGATACTAATTGGATAGAGTAATTAAAACTGTGAAGCACATTTATCGCAACATCACGATGATTGCGTATAATAAATGTAAAGTGTCATGGCAAATCGTTGTCACATTCTTGCACATAAATAAAACGAGAAGAGATACGAGTGATAAGTCAAAGATTTGATTTTTTCTTCATCTTCTTACTAAAAAAACGATTAAAGCTACATGTATTAAATCTTTAGCTGTCGATAAATTATGAGTCGAATGAAAACGTAAAACAATAAAATAAATTTTAAATGTATAACATTTTTTTTAATATGACACATTTATAATGTACATTAGACATTCTATGTTAAGTATAAAGGATACGTGTACCGATATGCGCATCGATGCATTAAAAAAATCAATTTTTGCGAATTAGCGATTGGAAATCATTTAAGGCTGTTTTAAATCAATCTTTTTATTAAAAAAATAAAATAAAATCATTTTCCTTTTTCACCAAAACGACGATTCCAAATGATTCAATACGCGTATTGCCTACTCATCCTTCGTAATATATATATAT
>Ga0157364_1009118_pt1 | contig 10276 bp, 5 predicted proteins | sample AttsexASBM2_FD_111476 | JGI IMG/M metagenome (GOLD analysis project Ga0157364, IMG submission 111476) | Fungus gardens microbial communities from leaf cutter ant in Ribeirão Preto, State of São Paulo, Brazil - Atta sexdens ASBM2 | ecosystem: Host-associated > Fungi > Mycelium > Unclassified ... | reverse complement strand
AGTAAAATTGACAGTAAGGTACGAAATCAGTCGAAATTTTGTTCGAGATACGTCGGACAAATCTCGCTTGTCAATCTCGCCGATCTAATTAAGCGCGAATAAATACGAATAAGGGTGAACAAAGTAATATTAGGTATGGGAAAAAGTTCGTGGCGTTTTTTAAATGCCATCTAATAGGAAAAACACCACGAACTTTTTCCCATACCTAATATTACTTTGTTCCCGTTCATCCTTATTCGTATTTATTATACCTAATATTTGCAGAGCAATAAATACTTATGAATGATCGAAGAATTGGAATAATGAGTTTGGTATGAAATGAGAGAGTAAGGGGAAAGGAGGAAGTAGCGAAAAATGTTGTGAAATAAGCTCCTTTGTACTCTAACAAATTAAGTAAATTAACTAATCTCTAAAAAAAATTTCTTCTACATCAAAAAACTAATCTACTATTATGGTCTCGGCGCTAGTATAAGATGACTATATTTAAAATTTTTAACGGGATTGTGATAACGGTATCACAATTAGCAGTTCGATGATACTCGCGTTTCTACACGATTGACTATTTTCTTGATCAAATTTTTGATCAGCCTGACATTATTTAATCTCGCATACGTGGTAAAAAAAATTTTGGTATGGCGTCGACGGTAAACGTCACGAATTAAAAAAATATATAAAAAACAGAAAAAATTATAAATAGAAATTGGACCAATAATAATAAATTAAATAAGATCCCTATTTTCAGTCAAAGCGGATCTTGGTATTTAATAATATTTATATATAAGTTTTAGGCAAATTCATTTTTTAGTTCTATATACTGTACATTAATTCGAAATATAAAAAAGATTGTAAATTTATTAAAATCTGGATATCATCGAAGATAAAAAAATGAAATTGTAAAAAGTATTTTATTAATAATAATAAAATGATGGATATAATACTAAAAAATGAAATAAAATTACATGAAATCTCGCCATACCAAAGTGACTTAAACGGAGTAATTAGGCATGTCAAGTATTGGATACACTCGAGAACCTAGCTTATATCTAACTTACATGATTCTTTTACATTAGTAGAATTATTTAGTAACTTTTACAATCTATCAATTTTTTTTTTTTTAAGACTCATTAATTTCAAATTATATTCATTAAATTGTACTTTAGATGATAGAGATTTAGATGATAGAGACAATCGATTACATTTTGAAAGAATTTCTAATTTCTAAGAATTAAAACAAGTTTTTTTTTTGTAAACTTAAAATCCCTAAACTGAAAGTCACTCATTTTTAAATTTTAAAAAAAACATCTACAAATTTTTAAGGTAGGATAATGTCAAAATTTTCGCAAATATTTTATTTTACATAAAGATTTTGATGAAGCGCAATTTATCATTCTCTTATAATTAGTGTACGATTAAATAATCTTACGGATCTCCAGCTTGGCACGCGTGGATGGACCCCATAGCGTCAGCACGCGACTTGCAGATTCTCCTCTGCCTGTTCGCCTCTCCTGCGGCAATAGGAACAAGTACCGTGCCCGTGCTTTAAAGTTCGTCGAGGTCTTAATGGCTGCCAATGTTACGCAAGGGTCCATTGATCGAGACCTCGTTGTTGTCGCAATCTGCCAAAAGCAGATCTCTCTGCAGCAAGCAAACTTTAAAGGATGTCGGTTGTATTGTTACGCCAACGTTGCCTTCCAGGCTGGGCAATGGGGCTCCTTCAGGTAGGCTCAAGTTAAACATGTGCATTAGCGAACTGAAGAATAGGAAGATCTCCATGCGGGCCAACACCTCACCCAGGCACTTTCGTCTACCGACTCCAAAGGGCATGAAGAAATGTGGCTGTGACACTTCACCGTTGGCAGAGAGAAAACGGCTGGGTCGGAAGGCTTTCGGCTCGTCCCAGAGTTCAGGATCCATATGCACCGAATACAACAACGATATCACGCTGGTACCGGCTGGTATCATATAGTCATTTAACATCACATCCCTGCAACAATAATTACACTGTTGAAAAATTTGTATATTTTTGTGAAAAAATCTACGAGTTAAAGTGTAAAGTAATGAACGCATTACATAAATTTAAAATATGTCTCTTATATTAAATGAACTTAGTAAATATAAAATGTAAATTATTGAAATGATTTAAAAATATATTAAGGCAACACAATTTGCACATATTTATTAAATATGTTAAAATAAGAGTTACAAAATAAGAGTACTGATTTTCTATAACAAGAGTGAGGATGATAACGTCTTGGCATGATAACGTGTTATGGCTTCTATATACTAGACATGGAAACGCTTACTGCGCGGCAAAATGCGATGATATGTTATACGCAAAGAAAAGCAGCCTTAATATGTAAAAGTTACATTAATATTTTATTAAAAATTTCTTTTAAATTCAATACATTTTTTCCAACTGTGATAATATTTTTAGAAGATTCCAACTGATGAAAATTAATTGATTAAAAATAATCGATAATAATTAGCTCACTTTATTAATTTACTTCACTTTAGTAATTTTCTAAAAGAGGAAGCACAATACATATTTCACGCAAAATTTAATTGTTGTGTTTAATATTTGATAATCATATATTTCAACAGTCATCAACTGCACGAGATATTAACCAACTAATGAAGTTAACTTGGATTTTTACACGCACCCACATGCGTTCGTCGCTTTTTCTGGCCACGTTCTTCGCGAAGAAGTGAAACCGTGTCGCCCGCTTTGTTTCTAATGGCGACCGCTGCTTTCGTGAACGATCATTGCTAACAAGTATTCTTAATGCATCGAATCCGATTCACCTGCTCTGACTCCGATAGGTTCTTTGTAAGAGAAACAGTTTTAAGGTCATTAACCTTAAACGCCTCGAACCAAAGGCGGGGCTGTCCGACCGAAAAGCAGACGAGGGGCCAGGCACCTTTTGCTTTCACTTTTGCTCGCCGAATATAATCGTCCAAAACGACTGTGCACGCGCGCGCGCGAGGTTCTGATATGCCAGACACGGAAAGCCGCCGAGGAAGAAGGCGAGGACGGTTGTGAAACCCGCTCTTAGCTCAGAAAGAAAGGGAAAGGGTCGTATGATGCGAAGAAATGGACGGTAAAGAGGATGCAAGAGCAATATGAGAGTAATAAATTAAAAATTAATTTACCGTGTAGTAGCGTGCATAGTAGCAAGTGGTACAAGATTGGATCTGCGAAGAACTTCTAGAATTGTCGCCTCAGTGATCGGAAGAAATTGACGATCGTCCAATGAGGGTAATCTTGATCTTCCTACAATTTGATCCAATTCATCCTGTACTGCCTTTGCTGCTTCTGGATAATGCAACATGAAAATCATCGACCATTCCAGAGTATTCTTCACCGTTTCCATACCCGCGGAGAAGAGATCGCCCAGAACTTGTTGCATTTGACGAACTGTGTAAAGAAAAGAGCTCAATCATTCAAAAAAGTTTTTGCGTTATATATAAATCGTTAAATTATATAAATATAACGTTATTAATATTATTTGTACAGAGAGAACTAGCATAATCCTTTGAAAAAAATCGATTTCTACTCACCATTATCTTTCCCCTCAAAAAGCTGATCTTCTCGATTTTCTTCCTCAGCTTTCTGAATTTCATACAGATAGGAATCGAGAATATCATTAATGTTATTCTTGTTATACGTTGCTTTATGCTCATTGATAACTTCTTGAAAGAATTCAGCCATTTCCGATCGATTTCTTTCGATTTTATGTTGGATGCTATTAATCCATGGACAGTGACGCAATATCGGTATATGATTCGCTAATGTCACTTTACCAAACAATTTGAATCCTTCGTTAATGAGATTCATAAACCTCTCGAATTTCGGATCGCCATGGTAGAAACGTATTCCCATTATAACCGAGCAGATTACATTACTGATCGATACAGCGAGAGAGGTCGTTAGAGTTGTGGGCGCTCCACGTCTCCTTACCAATCTCTTAAGAAATATCTCGACTTCGTGCTAGATTAAAATATTATGATTGTTTATTTTACAAAAATTTATACTAAATTTTTTGAAAAATTTTGTGAGCAAAATATTTTTATATATTTTCTTTGTATATAGAATATTTGTTTATATATTTTATTTGAATGGAGAAAAATGTATATTTTAATATATTTATATATTTACATATTTATTTATAATTTTATATATTTATATTACATTGTTAAATTATAAATGACATGTTTTAAAAATATCGCCCAAAGAAAAACGCTTCAATATTTATTTTAAAATTTTATAATATCTCTTATGTATATAAATATATAAGATAAAATAATAAGATAAATCAATAAGATTATAGACTTATTAATCTGATTTTAATACTCACCATGATCTTTGATTCCATATTTCTGGAGTTACGGAAGTTCATACCGAACTTTTTAAGATTATCATGAACAAATTTCCTCTGATCCTTCCACAGAGCACCTTCCGTATTAACGACACCTGCAACAGCAACGAAAGCGATGCTGAAACTCATATATGCGGCAAGTTTTTCGCGAAATCGTTTCCTTTTCACGGTATTAATCTGCCACAAATGATTGATTGTAACACGTCGAAACAGAAATTAGCATTAATCGGGGATCAACTGGAAACCCGCAATCCTTGGAAATGATAATTCAGAAAATATAGAAACAATCATGGTCATGACCAGCCAATCAAAGCGAGCATTTTATTAGTTAAACAAATTGACTACTGCGCATCCTTCATGCGCCATCACTTATGTATGTACGCGTGATCACGGAGAAACAATCGCGGAAAAGAAATCACTTGTGAAGTTTTCTCCAAAATTGTATCTTAATTATTTTATTGTCGCTAATTATTTCGCGCAACAGACTGAAAAAAGAAAGTTCCAATGTCAGTCGGCATTGAGAATAATCGGACGCGTGGCACGAAAGAAGAAACTCCCGATGAAACATTTGAAATCGCGCGAAAGACGAGCAAGTCGGCAGAGGGCTTTAACCCGTCTCGATGATACGAGAGCTAAAGTCGTGAGATAAAGTGTATTATCGAAATTTGCTGTGCCTGACACTTACCGTATCCATCGATGATGTTCATGAAGTCGTTACGTGGTCTGCCAGTAAACTCCTCACGTCGAAATGAATCGCGTATGATGTGATAATCGCTGATAACGACGGTCAACTCGGAACCGATGTTAACGCTAAATATTCCACCGTATTTCTTGGCCAATTCATTGAAATGCAGGTGTACAGCTCCTTTGATGAAGGGTATGTAGCCACAAAACGGCAGTCCCCATGGACCAGGAGGTAACTTATATCTCAAGATAAGGTTACATTTTAAATATAGCCAATAGGTCCCCAGTGCAACACTGACGAATATCAGAAGAGAGAAACAGACTTCAGTTTCACTGCCGCCCATTTTATGCCAAAGCCATCGCCCGAATTGTTTTACCAGCATCTCGTACGAATCACGGATCACCGATTGATTAAAGATCCGTGATATCGAAACGCTTGTTAATATCTTCGAATGTCTGTCGTGATTATCACTGATATATATATATATATATATATATATATATATATATATAAAATGTGTGTGTGTATGTGTGTGTATATATATATATATATATATACCGCACGAAGAATCTCTATATTTGTTAACTTTTCTCTTTCGCTTTCTTAGCCTCTTGATACAAAAAAAGGAATAGAGTTCCGCCGTTTGTTCAAATATATTATGTCCATTCGACTCTGCGTCTTTATGTCTAATGAAGCCGCGACTACTGCAGTCGTAAAATAAATAAGCGATGTCTCCGCAAGAAAGAAAGGATAAACTATGAGAGGAACTCCTCACCGTGCAATCCTAGGAAAGTGGGGGTTTTAAAACTGATGACAATGAATAGTTTCAAGGCAAAGGAAGGGAAAAAAGGAAAATAAGAGGAAGGAACTAACTTAGAAGAGAAGGAGAAGAAAAGAAAGAGAGAGGGAAAAAAGTCGGTCACCGCCCCAGCCGAATTCGTTGCCCGCAACGTCGAAGTGAACGAGCTACGGAAGGATTGAGTATACTCATATACCTTCTTGTCCTTGCCTGTTTATATAGTGACTCATGTGTGCTGCGGCCCCCCAACTGTACAACTCTACAAGTCCCTTGGAGGGGTAACCAAACGACAGAGAAAGAAAGAGAGAGAGAGAGAAAGAGAGAGAAGAATACTGTCGGCGGTGGGGTCGAATCAAGTGGGGCGCCTACATTTACGGGGTGATGAGCATTTCCGTCTGGGGTTTTGAAGGCGGACCCCAAGAAACTTGGGCCTCGTTGGCTAAAGAATCGGAGGACTTAAGGCAATGGTGGGGACCGCAAAGCGGCCCCCCCGCAAATACTACTGGTTGGTGGTTGGTGGGAGATACCGGCTCAACCAACGAGCCGGTGGCGACTTCATTCACCGTACTACGTAGACGTTTAACGCAACGTAACATGTTGCGTCTCAACGATGCATCGTTTCGATTTGAAAAATATGATGAACACCGTATGATGTAGATATATAAAAAATCATTTATTTAAACATGATCAAATGTATTAGTATCGCATGTATTGAATAAAAACACATTGCTAATACAATACTACTTGAACGTTTAATCATTAAGTTAAAATTTATTTAATAATTTATTCAAATCGCACGCAAGATAGTAGCTGCATAAAATAACTAATAATAATAAAACATATAACGTGCGTTATTATTGAACTTTTGTTGAATAGTGATAAACACATAAATTTTTATAAAATTTTTATAGATAATTTAAACATAACCATATAATGATAAATAGATACAGATATTTTTATAAAATCTCTTTTTTTATAGATAGCATTTTTAGATAGCATTGCAATTAAAAACATTATGATACTTTATCTTGTTTTATATAAGTAATCTAAAATAAAGAAAACTGACTTAGAAATTAAAAATATTTTACTATTCTATACATAAATCTTGATACTAAATACATAAATAATAATCATTTAATTTATAACAGTTTGTTCTTAATTTAATTTAAAAACTTAGTTTATATAAAGTATATATTTAATTTAGAAAATATCGATAGATATGCAATTTTTTGAACAAAGATAAAACAAATTTTTCAATTACAAGTTTAATAGTAAATTATTGATTTATCTTATTTTATTAGTATAGCTAACAATTTAAATAATCTGAAGCAATACCAATTAATATAACTATTTGTTTTGCATGGTATATTATTTAAAATTTTAAAATTAATTATTTATTATTTAAAATTATGTTAATATATTGTTAATTATACCATGAAATATTGACAATTTGAATTATTACAGTAATTGATGAATTAAATATATATTAAATATATTACATATATAAATATTACCTTAATATATGCTATGATATACTTGAAGTATCGAGTTAGAAGCGAAAGTGAAGAATCGGCTCACGATAAAACGCATATTCAACGTTGATGGTAAATAAGTGACAGGCGTCATCACAAGCAATTTATCGCGATTGAAAATATTACTTCGCTCATGGATACGCTGACGTGAATATATTTTGACTGCCCAGCATGCGCAGATTACACTTCGCAATGCGTGCCGCGCGAAGAAATAACGGGCAGTCTCATAATCGACCGCTTGCATCATAATTCGCGAATTGTGTCGATCGATGACTTTGCACCGACACGTTGCGCTCTTATCAAATCTTCGGGGTCATTTGGTCAGATGCGTCGCAGTCGAGATTTCGGACAGTCATAATTCACAACAGTCGGTACGTGTAAACTTAATTAATCTCAGCTCAATCGCAAACGCACTCATTCTGCGCGCCTATATTCGTAAACTTAATGTGAAGTCCGTAATTACGTAAACTATTCGTGGCGGCGAGATCTCACGGCTTTCTTAAACAGCCAATAATTTGTATTGCTAACGAAGTATTTTAAAACTATTAACAATTAATATTTCACAGTAATTAGCTACTAATTACAAGGAAAGAACGATTTTGCTGAAGTATCTAAATTTAGTTAGATCTAGATTTAAAAATAATTTTGTTGTGAATCATTAAAATAAGTCACTTTGCATTTAGTTATAATGTATTTTGATTTTAATTTATTTAAAAAATGTGATATATATACAATTTTATGAACAAAATAAGAACTATATAATTTTTTGAACAAAATAAGACATTAAGATCATAACATATATTAAGGTAATATTTATATATAATATAATTAATATATATTTAATTCATCAATTACTGTAATAATTTATCAACGTTTCATAGTATAATTAACAATATTTATATATCTGTAGGATATTTCAATAAATTAATTATTTAATCGAATTAATTATTTAATATTGAATTTATATATTGCTCATTTCTGAATTTTTTTATTCTCTATATAATTCAATCATATTCACGTATCATTCCTATAAGGAGGGAAGGAGAAGACATTTCTTTTTTCTTTTTCTGAAAAATAATCGATCGATGCTTGCATTGATGTTTCCCGATATGAATTTTCCGCGACAGTACTCCGATTCGGGCGCGAGCTGTTCGTCATACGATAAACCTGCATTTCAGGTCATCGACTTGTTTCCATACCTGTTACTGATAGCGGCACTCGTTCTGTGTGTTCACTGGTACTTAAAATTCAAAGTCTAATTAAGCTGTCATAAGGATTTATTTAATGTATCGGTAGAACGTACCTACTGTATAGACTCATTGCAGATATTATAAATTCCAGTGCGAATACAATATTCTGATAATTACATTAATAGCAGATAAATATATAATTAATATAAATATGTAATTAATATACAATTAATAAGATTTGAAATTTTAATTTGACGACACACATAACATTGAATTCTTTAACGATTCGATATAATGTTTATCGCATTGATGAGTTGAAGATAAATTTTTATGTTGTTCGCATGTAAAATTAACGTACTTTGACTCCTATATAGACATATTTATTCTTTAGTAGCCTGTCTAAACGGAAATCATATTCGCATAAATGATATCCAAACTCATACGATCAGTATAGAATTTGCGTTTTTATCAGTCTCATAAAAAATAACGGTTCCTTTTCTCTCTGTAATTAGAAATTTCATGAGGATAATAGGCGAGGATTATTAGGCGATGTAAAAAAGTTGCCACCATGCAAAAAATAATAGTTCGATATTTATCAATATTCATAGTTGATTCTTATTTTAAAATCATTTTAACCCTTTGAAGCACGATGTTATATTTATGTAACACCTATTAAAAAATGAAAATATTATATTCCTTCCGATTTTTTGCAACTATTATCTCAAGTAAAAATGTTAAAATTAGTAATTAGAAAGGTCAAAAAATTTTTAATTTTTAAATGGTTTTGGTAATTCAAAGTAATAGTGTAATAAATCTTTGATTTGTGTAATATGTTTATTCTCATTTGATAATGAACATCCTAAGGAGGGACAGGGTCTACTACTCATGGAGTTTCCGTAACAATGGATTTTTCCGGAATGAAGTTAGCCTAATCCAATCGGGGGGATCTATACATATATCTACTGTTATATAGTTAATGCCGGATTCGAACAGAGCTGGTGATTAAAGATCTGAATCACCAGATGGAGCCATTTTTCGGCTCCTTAACGAAAAATCGCGTGTGGGCGCAAGTGGGATTGAACTCGGATTTACAGATCGCGAGTCAACCGAACCGAGTGACAAGCTACTTGACGTCTCTTCTAAAGATTGTATATGATCTCCGTATATCCGTAATCTACCAAGTCATCTGGTCTCTTGGATTGCTACTATGTTCAGTTTATATTTTCTCACTTGCTCTAATAAAGCTTTAACTGTCCTCGGTTTATATAAAGAGATTGTACATTTAATGATCCAATAGCACAGTCCGTAATTTGCATGGTCATCGCCGTACATCTAGTCTAATCCGAGTATATCCAGTCTTTTCGCTTCAGAAGAAGACTATTTCAATAGTATGTTAGTTTTATATGTATTTCTTGAAACATGTATTTGTAAAATATAAAATACATTCAGGAAACATATATATATATATATATATATATATATATATATATATATAACACCGATTTTCTACTAGAGAAATATTGAAAAATAAAAAAATATATACGCTCAAAAATAGATATCTCTACAAAATAGATTTGTCATTGTTAACGACCCATTACGATCTCGATTGACCATACAGAAAAAAAATCCTACAATTGATTGACCCCTTTCCCTATGACCCCTTTCCTTATGACTATATCGAATAGCGCCTACTT
>Ga0157364_1009117_pt1 | contig 10278 bp, 4 predicted proteins | sample AttsexASBM2_FD_111476 | JGI IMG/M metagenome (GOLD analysis project Ga0157364, IMG submission 111476) | Fungus gardens microbial communities from leaf cutter ant in Ribeirão Preto, State of São Paulo, Brazil - Atta sexdens ASBM2 | ecosystem: Host-associated > Fungi > Mycelium > Unclassified ... | reverse complement strand
TGGCAAAAGGTCGTTGATGCAAACGGAGAATATTTCGCTGATTAATATTTTTTCGTTTGTTTTTGAATAAAGATTGAATTTTACAAAAAAAGCTCAGAACTTTTTTGTACACCTAATATATTCGCGAGCTAGTGGTGCCGAGTGCAGGCCTCGCGTATGTTACTGATCTAATCTAGGATTAGAATTAAGGATATCAGTTGTGAAATGGGATACTGGGATATGTGTTTAAGATAACTTTCGACATCAACTATTTGCCGGATGTTTAATAGTTTAGAGTCATGTGTCATTTATTACCGACTGCTGTTTCAGTTTGTAATTCTTAATCTATTTACTTCTTCTGTTCCTCGGGATAAAGTTCGTCTATTCGGCACTTAGTTCAAATTTTTAATCAAACAATTTCGTCCCGAGTGGATTATTAGTCTTAAAATGTTAATCGGATCGTCACTATTGTAACTCTCTATGGTAGAAACAAATGTCTATTTGGTCTATTCGTATTACTTGTTAATAACTTTTATGATGACAAAAATTCTAATCGAAGAAAAGAACTGTAGAATTTGGACGTAACAAACTATTGCATCAATGGAATTTTACATAATACATCTTGAATATTTAAAGAACTTATATAAAATGCTAAGATTTTTACAATTATCTTATAATATATATATATTTCTATACATCTCCATTAGAGCACAGATAAAAAAATACTGTTTCTTAATAAAATTATTTTTTATACACTTTGTAAATCATCGATACATTTTTAATTTTTGTATTTTATACATATTATATATATATATATATATATATATATATATATATATATGTGATAACACAAATAAATAAAATATAAAACCAAAGCCTTACGGTCTAGTTGGATCTTAAATGCTTGTATGATTCTTGTGTAAATTTATATACTACGTATGTAATTCTTAGAAACGCGCGCCGAAATGATTTTTCGATCTTGAAACGCTAACCAAATAATTACCGCAGTAATATTACGAGTTAAATTGACTAGCAATTTAACAAATTTTTGATACTTACTCACATCTTCGAAAATAATTAATTCTTATTGCGAAAAATATTTACAGATTTTAATGTCATTCAACATTATTAAGATCGTTTCGAAGATGCGAATAAGCAACAAAAATTTGTTAAATTTGTTAATTGCTAGTCAATTTAACTCATGATATTACTGCGATAGTTATTTGGTTAGCGTTTCAAGATCGAAAAATCATTTCGGCGCGCGTTTCTAAGAATTACATAGTAGTATATAAATTCACATAAGAATTATACAAGCATTTAAAATCTAGCTAGACCGTGTAAAGCTTTGATTTCTATAGTTTGTATCACATATACGATCCTAATATTTATTTTATAATATTTATTTTATAATATATTTATTATTTATTATATATTTATTATATATAATATATTTATTATATATATATATATGTATTTTATACATATAGTATTAAATATATGTATATTTACGTTTACGCAATTTTTTTTTTGCTGTAGCTAGCTGTTAAAGTCTAGATAGAGTTAACATTTGATATTGATGTGCGTGCGTACATATACAATGTGTATATATCAGTATACATTAAGTGTTCGGAAAGTTCGTTTCAAATTTTGTTAGCCCAAAATTGTATGTACATCTTCGTTAAAAATAAACGAAATTTAAATTTAAAAAAAGGATTTTGGAGTTTGAAATTTCTACTTTCAAAGCTTATTATAATATATTTTTTGAGTTTATGTGAGTTTTGTAATTTTGACATATACAAAACTACGAGTTGGAAAAAATGAAAAAATTTTTCACGTGCCCAATCACGTGCCCAAAATAAATTTACGAAAATTTTTCACTGTCTATCGTGAAAATTTGAAATTTTTGCTATAAAATTGTTTTTTAATTCCTACAATTTTTTTATTTTAAATTAAATAAAAAGAAGCAATCTGACTTTAATTGCTCATTAGTCGAACAAAAATCAATGTATATCATAATTAAAAAACCAGATCTAAAGCTGAAACGTTGCTCTATTGGGTGATATAAATGCCAATTTAAAAAAAAATAGAATATACATGCATTTGAGATAAAAATATAATATTACTTTCCTTCTATTATGCAAAGATTACAATGATTACAATGAAAGTATAGAAAATATAATATATTTTAAACTCAAATTTATATTTATCAAATATATATTTTATTTTTTTTAATAAAATTGGCAATTATACCATTCAATAGAGGAAAGTTTTAGCATTAAAAATCTGTATCTTTAATTACGATACGATAATTTGTAACGCAGTTATGAGTCGAAATGTTTCTTTTTATTTAACCCACGAGTAATTTAGAACAAAAAGTCGTAGAGACACTTTTTAAAACGCATTTTTAAGGAAAACTTTGAGCTTTCATGACAGTCGAAAACTTCACTATAAATATATTCTATATATAATTTTGAGTTAACAAAATTTGAAATGAATTTTCTGAACAACTTCTGAACAACAATTATTTAACAAACAATTATTTGCGGAAGCATATTATATAAGTGCAATGAAAAAAAGAAAAAAATGTTATGAGATTTCGTTAGAAATGCTTTAAAAACGGGATTCAGTAAAATAACTGATACGACTTATTTAAAATAAAAAATATAAAATAGGTTTCAAAAATTTATTTAAAATATTAAATAAGGATTAGTAATAAATAAATTTTAAAAAAACAAAGAAAAAAGATCACTATTTTAAATAGTGATATTTCAATCTAACTGATCTTTTATGGAGCTATATGGAATAAATGGCTATCCGTCAAATATGAAAATTTTATACAAATTTTAAAAAAGTCTATGGCGTGAAATGAAATTCACACAAAAATTTACAGAGTGCGTCACTGGAAATCTGGACAAATTTAAATTTAAATTTTCCGCTATATTGTATCTCCGCCAGAGGTTGTTGTTCGCGTTCGAGAAAGCCTGATGTTTCTAGTAAACAGTCATATTCTCTCAAAATGGCTACGATGTTGAAACCAAGTTCGGAATACATAATCGAAGAATCTAGCAATTATTATAAGCAATTATTGAAGGTCTTCATGCTGTGTACTCAGCAACGGAAATAATTCGGTTTTTTGGATATTCGAGGTTTATAATGTGGCAAAATATACGGCTTTAAAACAGTCCAACGAAAATTTTATGCCAGCGAGAAAGAGTCATTCGAAAGAACGCAACTCGAGGACTCCCACAATCGTTGAAAGCTCAAGCGCTGATTTTGGATGACTCAGGACAATCGTTGCGAAAATCAGCATCGATTGTTGGTGTAAGCGAGCCAACAATGCGTCGAATTGCTGAGGAGAATCTTCGATACAAATCGAACACATTAAAGATACGACAGATGCTCTCTGAGGCTGCCAGGACAAGCCGAGTTGCTCGCTATAATCTGCTATTGTGTTCTTTGAAAAATGAAACGTCGGGACGAACCTCTTTTCTGACGAAAAAATTTTTATTGTTGATGCCAAAATCAATCGGAGGAATGACCGATGGCTCACCTACAACCCTAAGGATGTTGTTGCCAGAACGAAATTTCCGGCCAACATTCACGTGCTAGGTGTTGTCCAGCGAGGATGATGTCATGCCATCACATTTCTTTAAAAAGGGAAAATTATCACAAAAGAAGTATATTTGCATGTTTTGATGGATGTAATGAAGCCGTGCATGAAAATTGTGGCGTCCGATCATTTTTCAGCAGGACGGCTCATACATTTGATTCAAAATTGGCTCTCAGACAATCGATATGTTTTGGTCCAAGGAATTCTGGTCTCCCAATAGCTCAAATTTAAATTCCCTGAACTACTACGTATGGAGCACAGTTGAAAGGGTCACAAAGTCTCCATATCCCAATGTGACGTCATTAAGGACCGCTATTGAGACAGTATTCGTCGGCATGGACAGCACTACATTACAGAATGTGTGCGAACGCTTCAGACCAAGAATAGAGTCCGTCATTCAAGCTAATGGGGGATATATTGTGCCATGTAAAAGAATTTTTTGTAATATTTAATTTTCATTAAAAACATTTTAAAAGAAATTGTTCGATTAAAAGAATTTGTCCGGATTTTGGTGATGCATCCTATACAGTAATGGAAAGAATGAATCTTTATCTTCAATTAACTTTTTATTGAGCATTGTATGATTTTTTTTTCACTGAATTATGGAACGTTGAAGCAAAATGATTACTTTTGCTTTAATGTTGAATAAAAAAAGCAAATTAAAGATAAAGATTTATAATAAAGTTTTTGCATACAAAATGATGAAAGTTAGCTTTAAGCTTTAAAACGCTTATTTCAAACATTGCTTCGTAATCATTTATCGCAGAATACGTAATAACCTTGATTTTGACCTTTTTAAAGCTAATTCTAAATGATCCTTTAATTTCAAGATAAAATAACTTCGTCAAAAATGATCGTAACGAAATTAAAAAAAAATTTTAAATGTTGAAATCTTTACTTTTGAAATCAGTAATTGATATTTCAATCCGATTGATCCTTTATGGAATTATATAGACACAAATGGATACCTGTCAAATGTGAAAATTTTGTACAAATTTTGTACAAATCTATGGCGTGAAGTGAAGATCACACAAAAATGCGGTTTACAACAATCGAAAATGTGAATTTTTATCTTCAATTTGCTTTTTCATAGACCTCTGTACGATTTTTTTTTCATCGAATTATTATACAACATTGAACAAAAAGGGTCGTTTTTGCTTCAACATTGAACTCGGTAAAAAAAAATTGTATAGAGGTTTATAAAAAAACAATTAAAAGTAAAGATTCATTCTTTCGAAAGCTGAAAACTCTATGTGCGCAATTTTTAATTGGCCGTGGAACTTCGCAAATTTTATAAAAAATTTTGAGAATTTATGCATCTTCATTTATGTTCCTGTAACTTCACATAATATCAGTACGATCGTTTTTTAAAGTACCTATCTGGAAAGTAAAGATTTCAATCTTTAAAAGATTTTTTTAAACATTTTGCTACATTGCTTGATTTTTCACTATGTTAATGTTATTTGAAAATATTAAAAATTTGTGAAAAAACTTAAAAGGTCAGGTTTTTTTGAGTGAGGAGTGTCTGCGTACATGTGTGCGTGTGTGCAGACAAAAAATTTTTGATCTCTTACGTTGCCACTCTAGAGAAAAAATTACATGAATGTCCTCTAAGGGATCACGTGACCAGTTTCCCATGCTGTTCCTATTGATAATCCATTGCAATAATGTACGTACGTTATGATTACAATTTTTATTATCCAAATATTTTAGTATCTACATAAATTGTAGAATTATATAAAATAAAATTAATCTATACGCAGCTTGTTGTTGTCGACTTTTCATCATCGAGACATTATCTTATGTATTAAAACAAACAAATAAATAAAATGTGTATATATTTTATACTCTTTTTCTTTTCTTATTTTCTCCATTTTTTTCATTCTTTCTCATTTTTCTTTTTTTTCCTTTTTTTTAAGTACCTAAAAAGTACTTACTTAAATCTTCGGATACTTTTTTCTTGTATTTGTATCTATACTTAGGTAATTATAAAAAAAAATCTGTACTTATACCTAAATACTTTTTCCATATAATACCTATATCTATAACTAGATATCTATAATCTTGGACAGTATCTGTTCCAACATTGAATATCTCCTAAATATCTCTGGAGATAAGATCTGAAATATCTTATGAATAAAGTTATAGGTAATTTACCTTGAAGTGAAGAAATTGGGCATAATTATTACTTCTTTCAAGTCGTTCGAGAGCAATATATATATATATATATATATATATAATATATAATAATTCGAAACAAATTAGCTTTAAGTTTTCTGTCATCTAAAAATAATATAAATTTTGAGTGCAATATTGTTTGTTTTATGATAAGTTATTTTGTACAACGTTCGTGTCTATTTTAGAATGAAAAAAATTTTTGATGATTTTTTTATATTGTATTAAAAAGTATTTTGTATTTAAAATACAAATTTTGAATGTATTTTATATTTAAAACAAAAAATTTTAAAATATTTTGTACTTTATATTTTAAAAAAATATTTTGTATTTTGTAATTCAAATACTAAAGTTGCCAATATTTCAAATATATTGATGTATTTTGTCCAGCTTTGCTCATTAGTCAAATTTCCATTTTTAATTTTCAATCTTAATCTTTAAAGTCAGAATTAGACTACGCATTGAAGAATGAGATTGAAGAATTGAAATTTGATAATAGGAATAGTTCCTATTGTTTTGTATTAAATGTTAATCTTTCAATCTCAATTTTCAATGCGTAATCTGATTCCAGCCTAATTTCGGTAGAAAAGTTGTACTCACATAATGATATATTATCAAAAAGGTTTCTAAAAGATATCTCATTTCTAAATCTGATAACTTAGAGAACTTTCTAAAAGGTATCTAAATGTTATCTAATGCGCCATTTTTTGAGAATAAAAAGATACCACAAAAATAATATCTAAAAGATTTCTCAAGTTGCATGTCTTTATGATATCTAAAGTATATTAATATAGAGTTCGTATTTATGATGTCCAAAAGAAATTTTATATGTATATCCAAAGTCGTCCGAAAGATTATTAAAAGATGATTTCTGTAAACATCTTTTAGTCTTTAAGACTTCTTTTTTGATATTTTGGCACATGTAACATTTAATAACATTAGATATCTGAATTAATTTTTATACAAATTAAACGAAATTGTATTGATTACTGTCAATATACAGAGTGCGTTACCAAAATCCGGACAAATTTCCATTTAAGTTTTTCTTATTTTTTGTGCTATATTTTGTGCTTCCGCCAGAGGTTGTTGTTGGCGTCCAAAAAAATCTGATGCTTCTAGTAAATAGTCATATTCTCAAAATGGCCGCGATGTTGAAACCAAGTGGAGTATAATCGAAGAATCATTGAAGGCCTTCGTTGGGCGACCAGCAATGGAAATAATTCGATTCTTTAGATATCCGAGATCAATTATGATGTTGTGGCAAAATATATGGCTTTAGAACAGTCCAACGAAGGTTCCAATATGCCAGCGAGGAAGAGTTACGAAAGAACGCGAGGATACCCGCAACGGGCTCAAGCGCTAATTTCGGATGATCCAGAGCAATCGTTGGGAAAATTAGCATCGATTGTTGGTGTAAGCGAGCCAACATGCATCAACTTGCCGAAGAAGATCTTCGATACAAATCGTACACATTAAAGATACGATAGATGCTCTTTGAGGCTGCCAGGACAAGCCGAATTGCTCGTCTCAACTCCCATTCTGGTCTCCCAACAGCCCAGATTAAATCTCTTGGACTACTACGTATGGAGTGTAATTGAAAGGGTCACAAACAAGTATATCTCGGTATTCCAATATGATGTCATTAAGGACCGCTACTGAGCCAGTATTCATCAGCATGAACAGCGTGTGTGCGAACGCTTCTACCGAGAATAGAGGTCGTCATTCAAGCTAATGGAGAATATATCGAATAAGTGTGCTCTACAAAGATCCCCCAAGTGCCATGTAAACGGATTTTTTGTAATATTTAATTTTTCATTAAAAACATTTTGTGTAAAGAAATTGTTCGATTTGTCCGGATTTTGATTACGCAACTTGTACATTCCATTTATGTGTATGACTGTCAATATATATTCCATTATGTCTGCAATGCTTGCCATGTGATGTGTACAAGAGCCACCTTTTATCATAGTTACCGCTTTGAGGATTTGCTTTTAAAAAATATTTCATAAGTATTCGTCAGACACACACATCACAAGTTATACTTCTCATGCAAGTTATATTCTCAATGCTGCACTTTTTATTCTACCCCATATGATTTTCAAATACGAGAACTCGAACTCCACCACGTCCGTCTGGTGACGATCCCGCGGGTGAATAATGAAAGATATTTTTTTCACATTGTCTTTTATATGTCGGTAATACGAAAAGATCTTTTAGTCGACTTTTCCCTTTACCGAGAAGACAACCACAGAAACATCCAGCAAACGAATGGATTGAAATGTTTTGAATGGATTCAGATTTTCAGAAATATTGTTTCACGAGTGTTAAAATGAATGCTTTTCAATCCTAAATGTATTTTTATTCATAGGAATTGCATGGAGCATATCTCTATGCCTTTCAATCTAAAAATAATATTAGCTTTTTCTGTGCACGTTGTGAATACTGTTCAATTAATAATTTTGAATAGGAAATGCAGTCTTTCAATCTAATTGCATCCAGTTGAATCTAATTGAATCCAATTGAAATCCAATTCAATTAAAATCCAAAAAAAAATATTCGCTATTTAAAATACGCATTCGGATAGAAAAAAATTTCAATCCATTCTCGTTTATTAGGATGACGAAAAGATGTCTTCTGTAAGTTGTCTTTTCAACAAAATTAAAAGACATCTTTTAGTCATCTTTCATTTTGTTGAAGAAACAAAACGATCATACTTTCATCATTTTTTAGACATCTTTTCGTTATCCTTTATTTTTTTTGTGTCTTAAATTTTATGGGTTAAGTTTACTTCTTGAAAATGTTATTTTTATGATATTTTCAAAAATGATAACAAATAGATTTCTCATAAAAGATATTATAATTATGTCTAATTTCTAAATTAAATATAGTGGCGCATTTGCATGGCTCAAATACCATATAACATATTGATATCTTCCATGAGAGAACAAATTGATATCATTTAACATGATATCATAAAGATAAAAATTTCAAGAAATTTCTGAAATGAGATATCTTAAAGAATTCTCCTAGTAGATGTTTCTGATAAATGATTATGCGTACCATTTTTAAATAAAAATAATTTAAATGAAACGAAATGATGGAATCACTTTAAAACACTTGTAAAAATTGATGAAAACTGTTCTTTCCTCCCTGGACAGTCAGTAAATGGTCATAAAAGGTACGTAAAGTGAACCTATATTCGGGCAGAAATACACGGTCCGACAGCTGTTGAAACAAGTAAAATATATGAATTTATATACAAAATTCCAAGATAACTTTAGATTTCATCGGATTTCATTACGACTTTAATAAGTATGAGACAAGTCACATTTTCACAATTAAGCAAATAATAACGAAATGGCACGCAACATAAATTTCGTCGTCAAAACGTAAATTTTTCCACGCTTATAAGGCCATTTATCATGGTGCTGTAACACACAACAAGTATGCATGAGCTCATGTCCGTGTACTCGCTTGCGGCCGAGAGTGAATGAGACAGCGAGCTCCTTCTCACACTAGTCGCTTGTTTCGAGTGACCAAAAATGCTTTCTTGGCAATCTCGATCGCTCGGCATCAATAGAGGAGGGCAGGGGGGGTACTCATAGACGCGGGAGGGTACTGGTAGGCACGAGGGGTACTAGCAGGCGCGGAGAAGAAGGAGGAAGGCGCGGGAAGTCCACTGCACTATCGGTGTTTATAATGATACGTGATGTCGCCATGTTGTGGCATCACTGGGGATCGTCACTCCACATTCCGCCGCCACCGCCGCCGCCGCCGCCGCCGCCGCCACCGCCCCAAAATGCGCCATGGTGTTATAACGCGAACAAGATGTTTTGTCTAGGTGACACATCATTGATGTGTTTTCACAGTTCTTTCTTTCAAGGTCAGAAGCATCAATAAAGATATTTATCTAGGAAAAACCGTGAGATCGGTGACATGTCGCGATGTATTAAGAGAGAAGCATCGATAAGATTTTTTTCTAAGAAGAGATCGGTGACACGTCGTCACTACTGCGACCCAATAGGGATGATAGATAAAGGGACAAAGAAATCATAAATGGAATATATAATGGGATCATAAGCGCACGGCACCTCAGTTGGCGTCTTTAAAGATTACCAAATCACAATAAGTATAATGTGAAAAGTATGGTTGACCATCGTGCAGACGTTGAGGACATGGATGATATGAATGCAGACAAGTTATTTGAAGCAATGGAATTTGGAAACATAATGGACGATGTAGAATTTGAGAATATCGAAAACGCGAATAATAAAGACGAAGTGTTCGAAGTGCTTGATGAAATGGAAGTAGATTTTGAGAATATAATGGACCAAGAGTCATCTGATGAAGAAGTGCTATCCGACGATAGTGGATATGCTAGTGATATGAGCGAGTATGAAATCAATCGTGTAGAAAAATTTGTGTAGCCTTCGGAAATCCGTAAGTTGAACGCTCGTACTAAGCACTGTGTGATCCACAATTATTATACAACAAGTGGTGCTTTAATCATATGC
>Ga0157364_1009114_pt1 | contig 10280 bp, 5 predicted proteins | sample AttsexASBM2_FD_111476 | JGI IMG/M metagenome (GOLD analysis project Ga0157364, IMG submission 111476) | Fungus gardens microbial communities from leaf cutter ant in Ribeirão Preto, State of São Paulo, Brazil - Atta sexdens ASBM2 | ecosystem: Host-associated > Fungi > Mycelium > Unclassified ... | reverse complement strand
GAGATACAAGCATATCAATGTAGTGACATAATTAGTTACCTTCTAAAAATAGCCTGACAGCTGCTATGACAGATGACAGCTCCCATCAGGTACGAGTTTTGATCATGTGATGGCAACAGCTTGTGCACGGACCATCACTCTTTTGTATATAAACCTCTGTGTCTGAGGGCTAGACCTCAGACTTAACAATATCAATTATTTCTGTTGATACTTTTCATTATCTGTCAATCATTATATCCTTATACTAAACCCCTGAAACACTATTCAGCCCCAGTATCACAACCAGTGAGTATCTTATTTGTGATAATACCCTAGTGTTATGACTTAGGTCTTAGTGTTAAGACAAAAGACTATTCTTATATTGAGTAATACAAGAGAAAAAGAACTCCATACAGAAACATCTACCTTATATACTAAACTACGATGATTCATGCTACTACTTCCCTAGCCTACCCTAAAGACCATGCATTTGCCTTAAGGCCAACATATATTCCACCTATTATTATGACATCATCTTTTTAGATCCTTCTATATTATTCCCTTGTATCACATGAGTGTGTAATTCCTATGGCTATGTCATGTAACCTGTGACAATGTCAACACTTTGTCTTCTTCATCTTCAATAATAAAAAATAAGAGAAAATAAAAGAAAAATAAAAGAAAATAAAATAGAAACTAAGTCTATTATCTTCAATTCTAACATCTAGCCAGATTATCTTATATAGGAGTTTACATGTCCATCAGCAATTGATTTTGGAGTCCATTATTTGAGAAATTTCATACTCAGATTCTTCATTGATTATAACTAGAGTGGAGGCTGGTTGTGTTCTTTTGGAGAAAGAATTGGATATAGTAGGTTTGAGCATAGACACATAGAAAACTGAATGGATAGAGCACATAGACTTTGGGAGACAGAAAGTGAACAATAATATACTAGGCTGGGAAACGATTTCATAGGGTCCAAGATATTTTTTGGAGAGTTTCTTTGAAGGCCAAGTGGTTCAGAAAAACTAAGCCTTAACAAAGATTTTGTCACATACTTAAAAATACAGAGTGAGGAAACATTACATATTAGCAAACTTCTAATAATGCTGTTAGACTGTAGATACTTCAGCTTTGAGGATACTCTGTAACTCATCAAAATCTATAGCAAAGTTGCAGACTCAGGAGGAAGCAATATCACGTTTAGAGTAAATAGTGATGTTTGGATAATATCTCTTATTAGTGAAGAATGGAGAAACATTAGTAGTAACACTCGGAGCATTGTTGTAAGCAAACTCCACAAGAGGTAGGAGTTCAGACCAGTTGTCTTACTAATAGTTACAATATACATGGAGGTATTGCTCAAGAGTCTGATTTGTGTGTTCAGTTTGTCTATCATTTTCAGGATGGTAATCTAAAGTGAAATAAAGCTATATGTAGTGTCTAAAGAATGGAAGAAGTTTGACATAAACTCTGAGCTTCTGTTGGAGATAATATGAAAAGGAACACCATGTTTGAAGAACACATGAAGGATAAACAGACATACTAAGTTTGCAAACATTATGATATCATGAGCAGGGATAAAAATCACCTGCTTGGTAAGCTGGTCGACTATGACTAAGATAGTGTCAAACCTGGAGAATAACAGAAGTTTCTCAATGAAGTCTATAGAAATGGAATTCTATAGTCATTTGGAGATAGGAAGTTGTTTGAGAGATCCATAGGGCTTGTGATGTTATAGCTTGAATTGTATACAAGTAATGTTGTGGCAACTACTAGTTACAAAACTAATAAAGGCATAAGCAATAAATCTCAAGGATGGATATTGTTGTAGAGATCACAAGAGAACTCAACAAGGAGTCTCTGTTGAATTGCTACTCTATTTATATAAATTATAAATAGTCTATGCTACTAATAATTAACCCTACTCTAAAGTCCATATGTCATCTATGAGTACACCATGTATATACCATGAGATAGACATGCTATTAACATGCTTCTTAATATCATCCTTCTAGTCTATTCTTATCCAGTCTAAGCCTATAATCTCACATTATGTGATATGTCATGTAACCACAGTCATATGCCTCTTTATTATCTAGAAAGAAAAAGAAAAAGAAAATCAAAAGAAAAAAATATTAAATCAAGAAAAATAAATAAAAGAAAAAGAAAAATATTAGTCCTCACATGCATTATAATAAAATAAAATATGTCTAGCTATTTATAAGATATTAGTAAACAAAGCTTTTACAGTTACTGATGGCCTGATATCTTAGTTATTTGTTATTGCTTTTGTACATCTTGTATATATGTAGATAGCCCTCATTTGTGACTTTCTAGCACATCTTAGTTTGTGAAAATTGGTCCACTGGTTGTGGAGATACAAGCTGAATGAAGCTTGTGATAGATATATCTTTTTTCTTTCTGGCCTCACTATATCTAATGACAAAGTCAAGATTATTCAAGACTGGCTAGAGCCCAAAAAAGTCAAAGATATCCAATCCTTCTTAAGTTTCACAAATTTCTATCACTAGTTTATTTTCAACTATTTGAACATTGTCATTCCATTGATACACCTCACTCAGAAGAACATTCTCTGGAAGTTTGACTCCTCCTATCATAATGCTTTCAACTTTCTCAAGAAAACATTCATTTCTGCTCTTATTCTTATTCATTGGATTCCTGATACTCAACTCATTGTGGAAACTAATACTTTGAACTATGCTCTCACTGTAATTCTTTCCATTATTAATAAAGAAAATAAAGTTCACCTAATCATCTTTCACTTCTATACTTTTACTGTAACAGAGTTGAACTACAACACACATAACAAGGAATTACTTGCCATTTTTAAAACTTTCAAAATTCAGTGACACTACCTGGAGGGTCTAGCCTATCCCATCAATGTTGTTACAGATCATAAAAATCTTGAGTACTTTTCTACTACCAAGGTATTGATCTGGAGGCAAGTGTGGTGGTCTGAGTACCTCTTTCAGTTCAATCTTGTTATCAGGTTTTGTCCTAGTTATCTTGGCACCAAACTGGATGCTCTCACTAGATCACAGTCAACTCTCACAACAACTTACAGCCTCTATATAAGCTACTGTTCTTCTTTTTCCCTCTCTGTGTAACTACAATTATTAATCTGAACATCTTATACTGAGACATTCTTTTAGCTCTCTCTAGTGACCCAATTGCTATAAAATACATCTCTATAGATGGCTGATGGTCTACAAGCCCAAATAGTCTTCTTCTCCTTAACAACAGAATTTATGTACTATCTACTGGTAATCTTCACACATGCATTCTCTAGTATAATCATGATCATATCCTTGCCAGATAGCAGTTGCTGCAGTACTATGATCTTTGGGGGTGATCATAGTCTGCTTCTTAGAATAAGAGTCCAACTTGTGGTCTCTTATACCACAATAGAGGCATAGATTATTTTTGAGTTGCTTTTTGTACTTATCACCAGTTAACTTGCCATTGCTGACTAGCTTGAAAGAGAGGTCCACTCATGAAAAATTGGGTTGTTTCTTTAGAGCAGGAGATGGAGATGTTTTGGAAGATGATTTGGTGGATAAAGCCACTAGAGATGTATTTGACTTGCTTTGGAAGGCCATGGCATTACTAGCAGTGGAAGCTTTTCCTTGCTTCTAGGAGTAACACTCAAGAGTCTTTTTTTCTGCTTGTCTAGCATGATGGTATTTATGGTCATGTTCCTAGTAGCAGTGATTGATAGTTATCACTAAAGTGTACATATCCTGGAATGAGGTAGGTTTTTCTTGTTTCTGGATGGAAATAGAATCCTGGATCCAATTTGGAAAACCCTGGTAATAGTGGTGGCACAGAACACTATTCTCCCAATCTAATTAGAAGGTACAGCACATAAAATCCACATTGTAAGTGAAAATCTTATTGCTAGGTGTTACGACGGATACCTTAAGGATACAGCATGGACAAGGGTAAAGGGCATAATGTCAACGATCGGCTGTGCCAAAGTAATATCAGTCAGCACCTCATGTAGTAAGTGCTACAGCCTGACCTAGTCCTCATTGTTTCCTCTTTCCTTTCACATGTTCCTGTAGTCGTGTATGCCTCACTATCGGTCTACTTACTTGTATATATAGCGTAGCTAGATACCTGTATCTGTATGCTTTACCACTTGCTATAAATCCCTTAAACTCCTCTCAAGTCTTTGCCTTAGTTGCAACCTGAGCTCTAGCTTAAGGTTGTTACACTGGGCTTCGTATGGAGATTGTCCAGCATGTTGGCCACTTCACTGATGGAGTCTAAGAAACAAAAATGTTGACAAACTACATTGACAAAGAGATTCCAATTGGAGAGCCAGTCTTGTAGAATACTCTAGTCTTTCTAGTTGAGGCCTACCTCAAACCAGTTCTGGGCTACTTCAGTAAGGTAGGTCATTGTGAAGTTGATTTTTGCAATGTCTGTATTAAATTATGTGGGATTAACATGGAAGTAAAGATGACATTAGAATAGAAAATTATTAAGCTTGTTAGGCTTAGTACTGCTGAAAGTGTCAGAGATATAGGCTTTAGTTTCCCTCGAATTAGTATTAGGACTGGAGATCTGATTAGCGTTAAGAGTATTTGCAAGTCAACTAAGTATGTTGGTCAACTACTCATTAGTATTATTGCTCCAATGGGATTTTGACTATGAGCAAGTAAAAGAAGTGGATCTATTAGATATCAAATTAGTAATAAGATTAGTAGTGAGAGCATCCTCCCAATTAGAATTATTGTCCACAGGGACAATACTTGGGCCAAAGACAGGTGAAACTGTCTGGCTAGATTAGATAGTTGTTATGATCTTAATCCTTAGTATTGGATATAAGAATAACTTTTATATTAGAGAAACACAAGAGAACTCGATAGAGAACTCTTCTACAAACTAGTCTACCTTATATAGTCCTACAGATGGTCCGTGCTAAGTACTGTGCACCCTACCCTAAACAACCATGTGTAGTTCATGTTATATGATGTCATCTGTTCTCAAATCTTCTACTAAATTCTCCCAAGTCTTGTAATCTGTCTTGTGATTATGCCATTAGGTGACTGATGTGACTGATCAACCCTAACCCTAGTTGTTCTAAAAATAGAAAATAGAAAATAAATCAAAATGAAAATAAAAAATAAAAAGAAAAATAAAATAAATCAAGTTCACCTTTTTCAATCTTGACAACAAGATTCACTCTTTTGATCAACTCTAAGGTCTTAAGTTTGTAACATTCCCCTTCCAATCTCAGCATGGTCAAGAATTATATCAAGAATACCAACTCTGTAGATTCAAATAACATCCAATCTACTTGTCTCTCACAATCCAAATCATATCTGAAAATTCTAAGCATCCCATATCTTATTAAAGGTACCAATACACTGATCAGTTCTAGTATGATTGAGTTAGTCATAAAAAGCACTCACATCTTCAACAACATACATATTGCTTCAAAACTATGAGTAATCAAAATATTACCAAAATCTGATATAGCCATAGTCTGGATCAATATATGAGATTTCCAAAGTAGTAATTTCACTAAGACCTTGATCAATTGATGCTTCAATATAGGAAGTCATATTACTGCTGTATAAGATGCTAATATGAATCTTGGCATTCCCTAATACAAGAATTGCTAGAAGTAGTGACACTACATTTACTTGTTATGCTATGTCAAATGCAATAGACCTTACAAGATCGAATACTACTGCTATTTTGCTTGGTGTTGTAAAGCAAACTTCAAGACTAATCCTCTATATTTTGAAACCAAATAGGATAAACCATTCTTATATGTTCAAATGCATAAACTGTAAAGGCAATTATCAGGTGGATTCTAACCCATGTCCATTCTGAAAACATTGTTTCAATAAGGAATGGTATGCTAATTTAAAAAGTTTCAAGCATTAATACCATTCTAGAATCTTACATAGATTTTGACATCCTTTTCATTCAGAAATCTCCATAGTCTTTTATTTGCTTTACACCAAGTTTCTCAAACAAAAAAGGAGATAGCTTAGTGGGTGCTCTAAATCATCCTAACTAGATCACATTCTCCAGATCTGTGAACAACAACAATAATCACTCCCATGTTATTGTTATTTTGTATATCAATATATGTCTCTCTTACTTATGCTTTTCTTTATTTAATCATAAAGATGTTAATTGCTTTTTCTTTTTCAATAATAGTGACATCTTCTTTATACTCAATGTATATTCAGATGACTACCAAATCACTTTAAAGTATCTTAAGAATACTGAAGTAGATCTTCAAAAAATTCTTATCATAGCTAGTGATTTTAACATTAAGAATAGTATCTGAAACTCTTCCTATCTGTTTCATTCATCTCATAATGATTCTTTATTGAAGATTGCAAATTCTTTGGATCTTAAACTATTTAATCCTATCCAACAGATCTCTACTCAATACTCAGATAATGCTAACAATGCAAATTCAGTTATAGATCTATTTTTCCTTCATTCTAACTTTATGGAAATCAATAATTATAGCATTAATCCTAATATTTGATATCCATCTGATCACACTTCTTTTATTGTCAATATAGTTATAGCAGAAGAATTTATTCAAGACAAACAATGATTAAGAATAGCAAGAAAGAAAAAATTTATTTCTGATTTTATTCATACCATTAAGAATATCAACACTTTGATTATTCCTAATAACAATTCTTTTGAACTCATTGTTCAAGAATATGTGTGTACTTTGAAATCAATATAGTACAAATATTTAAAAGTCATTAAAATTACCAAATAATCCAAAGCTTGGTGGAATGAAAAGTGTCAAACAAAACTTAGAATCTACAGGTTATCCAAGAAAATTAAAGATTGGAAGGCATTCAAAGATACTATTAAAAGAACAAAACAAATGTTTTTTGATGACAAGATTCATGAAATTGCATTAAGAAATTAAAATCTTGAGACCTAATGAAGTGGGTCAATAAACACTTATTAATGGCTATTGAAACCTTGCAATATAATGGCTGACCATATATTAAGATCAATAATCTATGGCAAGCCCTTCATCAAATATTCAATTCAGCCCAAAATTATCAAATCAACATAAGTGTTTTAGATGAACTTCCATCAAAACTGTCATTGACATAGCCTTCTTTTTCAAATGAGGAATTTACAAGTATCATCAATAAGTGTAATAATTTGTCTCTAACAGAGTTTTGTGAAAGCATCTTGAAGCAGTTGTTAAAAATACTAAATATTTAAAGAATATTGTTAATATTGCTAATATGTGCATTAACTTAGAATATTGGCTATCATATTTCAAATCATTATTGTCAATTATCATTCCAAAGCCAAATAAGACATCCTATGATTCTCCTAAATCATTTCACCCTATTATTTTCTTGAATATCTTAAGAAAGCTAATTGAAAAAGTTATTGGTAAAAAACTTCAATTTCATTTGATATTTAATAACTTTGTCCATCCTAATCAACTTGGAGGTCTCAAACAATGTTTGACTACATATATAAGTATTTTTCTTACTTACCTTATTTAGTCAGAATAGGTTAAGAATCTGTAAATGAGTACTTTGATATTTGATATCATCTAGTTTTTCCCATCTCTTAATTATCAACTACTTTCTCTCATTTTGGGAAAAGCTGGTTTTGATTCTGAAGTTTTGTATTTCTTCTCTGACTATTTATATTATAGTATACTTAGACACTAACATTTTTCTTTTTCTTTTATTTATTTTTTTTGATTTAATATTTCTTTTCTTTTAATTTTAATTTCTTTAACAATGAAGAGGCACATGATTGAGGTCACATGACATATTATATGATACAAGGTCATAAGTTTAGACTCTAGAAGAAGAAACTAAAAGAAGTAATGTCAAGATACATATTTATAACATATTATTCTCATAGAGTACTTATGGCTGATATATAGACTTTAGGATAGGATTATCTAATGTTAGCATGGACAATCTATGTATCATATAAATAGTATAGGAATACAATAAGGACTCTTTATTGAGTTCTTTTGTGATTTCCTCAAAATATCTGCCCTTTTAAGAGATTTACTTTAGTGATACTATTTAGTCTTTGTACTAAGTGGTTGCCACAATAATTTAGTTGGTAGGAAAACACAATTTGTATAAAACAATTTTGTTTCATTTTTATTTTTCATATTTTTGAAAAAAGAGTAAAAAACTTAAAAATCCCCATTTTGTTTTTTTTGTTCATAGATAATAGACTTTTTATTTCTCAAGAAAAATCTCTTGAAAAAAAATGAATTCATATTTCTTTTGTAGTTATAGTATCAATTTCTATCTTTATTAGCTTTTTTTTGGAAAACATAACTTAGAGTTCAGTTATTGATGTCAATACTTGTCTTAATGGAATTTTTTCATCTTTTGATTCTTTAAATAGCAAATTTTCCTTTGGGTCTAGATTAATTGATACTTTTTCTAGTTGTTTTTTATTTCATAAAGCTGATCTCCATAACAAAAAAAGTAAAGCTGCCTATTTCTGCAAACTTGATAATCTTGTACTTAACACTTCATCTAATCTCTATACTATTATTGTTGTCTTGTTATATATTAAGTCTATCTGTTCAGAAAATACATTTCCATGGTGATACTGCCTCTCAACATCTAATCTACAAGCCTACCTTCCCTGCAACATACTCTTGTGGTAGTGATGTAACAGTTCAGATATTCTATCTTCTATAATAGGAATACTCCTATCTGACTTGATCTTCTATAGCAGAGTCATACTCCTGTTAGTGTTCCACCACTAAAACCTTCACTTGGAGCAATAAGGACTATATTACTAAAACTCTGAGCATCTTCTATAGTCAGTTCTTGTATATAAAACTAGTAGTTACATTGTAATTCGCTAGTCTGATAATCAATAAAGATAACTCTTATTAAACTTGATCTCCAGTGTTCAATAGTGACACACCAATCAGCATTCACTCTTCTCTCAGACTTCTTCCTTCCATCTGAAGTTGTAACTATGTGGCAGACATATGACATAGCACATAAGCTGAAGCCAAGATCATTCCACAAGTCTACATATTTCTGAGTCTACTTTGCAGACTTCTACTCTTGACAGTATTATCAGACTCTCAAGTCTGCTATTACTTCTGAGCAGTTCTATCTGCTAAATCCTCTGTTATAGTCTCACTTGCAAAACAACTTCACACTTCAAAGTTCAAAATGGCTTCCTCTCACCATAACTCTGGTCCCACTGTTTGGGACACCCTTTACTACTATTTTGTGTTTCAGTGATAACCTTGTTTATCTGCCAAATGCTCCATGATGCTCAAGACAGATTCATCAAAAAGGCCAATTATCTCTGAGATCTCCTTCTCATACTATTGTTAAGATTGAAGAAGGTGAACTTGATTTATTTTATTTTTCTTTTTATTTTTTATTTTCATTTTGATTTATTTTCTATTTTCTATTTTTAAAACAACTAGGGTTAGGGTTGATCAGTCACATCAGTCATCTAATGGCATAGTCACAAGACAGATCATAAGACTTGGGAGAATTTAGTAAAAGATTTGAGAACAGATGACGTCATATAACATGGACTATATATGGTTGTTTAGGGTAGGGTGCACAGTACTTAGCATGGACCATCTGTAGGACTATATAAGGTAGACCAGTTTGTGGAAGAGTTCTCTTGTGTTTCTCTAATACAAGAGTTGTTCTTATATCCAACACTAAGGATTAAGATCATAACACTTGTATTGGGTTAATACAAGAGAACTTGATAGAGAACTCTGTACAGGATTGTCTACCTTTTATACCAAAACTCCATGGTCCATGCTAACTACTTCTATCCTACCCTAAACAGCCATATATTTATCTTAAGGCCAACAGGTGTTAGTCCTGTTGTATAATGTCATCCTCTCAGACCCTTCTATGCTCTTTCATGTGCCACATGACTAACCCTAACCCTAAGTTCTAAAAATAGAATAATAAAATGACCAAAGAAAAAGAAATAAGGAAGAAAGTGAAAATGATATTAAAGTCCACCATGTTCAATTCTGACAGTGAAGTAATTTTGTTAGTTGTAACTATAAGACTTTGATGGTTGATATAGATAAAGTCAACAATAGTGTCAGATTTGATACCCTTGAGAGAACAGTTTAGATTTGTTACAACTCAAAGACCTTAGAGTTGTTACAATCAATGCCTCTAGGAAACAACGAGGACTGGGTAAAGGGTATGATGACATGATCGGCTGCGCCACATGTAGTCTCAGTCAGTGCCTCATGCAGTAGGTGCTGTTACCTT
>Ga0157364_1009113_pt1 | contig 10281 bp, 1 predicted proteins | sample AttsexASBM2_FD_111476 | JGI IMG/M metagenome (GOLD analysis project Ga0157364, IMG submission 111476) | Fungus gardens microbial communities from leaf cutter ant in Ribeirão Preto, State of São Paulo, Brazil - Atta sexdens ASBM2 | ecosystem: Host-associated > Fungi > Mycelium > Unclassified ... | reverse complement strand
TCTCTCTCTCTCTCTCTCTCTCTTTTTCTCTCTAATTTAAATCAGTTAAAGTGATAAGATTTGTACATCATCGTTATTGCACGAGGATCATCGTCATTCCCATCATCATCATCAACATCATTATTTTTCATCAACGATCGTCTGCGTTAGACAATATGGGCGGAATCGCGTCGTTGCAAAAGACGAATGTGTTCATCCGTCTTTCAACAGATTACAAGTTGTTAAAGATTTTTTAAAGAACTTCGGCTATTTTGGCATACAGTTATCAATTATATACTATTTTATATAGATAATAATAATAATATTAAGTAGTTTTTTAAATCTCTGTCAAAAGTAGTTCTAGTCTTTTAAAGATGTTATCCTATTCATTCAGTAACTCATTAACAGAACTATCAAAGAGAAATATGTTCTTCTTAGAAAATATCCATATATAATATATCTTCAGCAAAATATTGACATATTTGACATATCCTAGATGTTAAATGAGTGATTTAAGCATAATAATTACTTACAGTGCGAGCATTATTTTTATATGTGCCATCATTGCAAAGAGATGCCTTGGGGACAAGGTACCAAAAATAAATCTTATGAAGCAAGAGGTTGAATGAAAAAAGGATCTAGAAGTATTTTTAACTGTATAATAAAAAATCATTAGTCGATTAAAAGTATAAATAGCAAAATTAATATACCTCAGACATCACACTGTCAAAGTCCTAACATTAATTGATTTGCAGCTATTCTAGCTGTTGCCACTTATACAATTATAATCTAAGGTCTGGTCTTTTTAGCTGAACTTCTTGCGTGGTTCGTCTTTTCTCTTTTTCTCTCTAACGTAAAGAAAAAAGGAAGAAAGATCAATGAATTGTGCAAGAGCTTTAGCTAAAAAAAAAACAGACCTCTACTCTTTTTCTACAATTTAACATACGTCTCTGTACACAGATAGTCCAAATCTATAAAATGGGTGAATTTCATTAATTTATTTTAAATTAATTTATTAAATTAATGAATTTATTAGTTATTATTTAATTATTAATTTTATTTATTAATCAATAAACTTATTAGATTAAAAAAATAAAAGAGTTAATACTGTGGCTGATATTTAACTCATTTTTATCGCAATTTATCATAATTATTAATACAATATATGCAGTTAAATCTGATTTTTCGCGTGTAACTGATACGCTATCATAAGACATTAAACTATTATTATCAAGTACTTATCCTTAAAATATACGGTAATACGAAAGAAAGTGTAAACTTAAAAAATAATTCACGTTTACGATGATCAAACTCTGAATGCATGCAAGAGATTGATCGACTCTCATTCATACAAGTAACATTTCCAATATATCTCTTCGCAGCTTTTCGACGATGAGGCAAGGGATATTCGCGCAAAAGTGGATTCTCTTCTTCGACGTGTCCATGTGTTCGTGCCAAGAGCAGTGGCAAGGTATCCGACGAAAATAAAATGGTGTGCAACTAATTATTCAATTAAATTAATCGAAGTCTAGCATTAATATCATTTGAATTGATTTTTAATCATTAGAAAAAGGAAACTGCGCATTCAACTTCGTACGCTAAATAAATCAATTGATCTAGAATAGGAATAATCAAGATAATTCTGTGACTCGGAGATAAAGTTATAAATCAATGCCACTCTCAATATGGCATACCCGGCTTTATTTGCATAAATAGTTTTTTTCGAAACTTCTGTTTACTTTATTACTTACAATGTTATAACTAGTGAAGATACATACATTTGCTTGATATCGTTATATATTTTTAATATTTGATGTTTTAAATGAAAATAAATTGTTACAATATATTTATTTTTATTGAAACCATATGAATCAAAGTTAGATCGGGTATACCATATATGGTATGTATTGCATCTGTGAGAAACAGTAAAATATAGTTAGAGATGTAAACAGAAAAAGAACTAAATGTTTTTTATGAAATTCTTTTTTTGTGAAAAAACAATAAATTTCATTTTTTAATATACATTATACCTAAAAAAATTTTATAATATTTGAATAAATATTTAAATCAAACTCGCGGTACAAGTTCTTACTTACTCATTTTTTATTTAGCTATAAATGAACATTTTGTAATTTAAAAAATGTACTAGATTCTTAATTTTCCTTGTCTTGGATTCTGATATTTTTCTATTAAAAAAAAAACAATTTTTTTTTACATCAAAGGTTAAACATGAGTAAAGGGAATACTTTTCGTGGTTTTCGGTGAATTACTCTTCCAAGTCACAGAAAGTTGAGTTCATCATTTTTCTATTAAAATAATCAGATTTCTTTACGATTTCCAGCGACTTTATCGAGGAGATCATCCCGGAACGTATGCGCAGCCACGATTACGTCCGTCGGTTGCTCAGCGGCCGTAGCAACGCGAAGAAACAGGTTGACTATCTGAGTTGGTACGAAGTGCCCGACCGAGGTGCATTCGGCACTCTGGCATGCATCAAGTATGTTGCCGGCAAGCCACAATCTATCAGAAAACCGTACTACAAGGTCGCGGACCTTCGGCCGGCTGACATCCGCAACGACGTCAACTTCCTCAGCTACTACAGCAAGAATCGTCAGGCGGCCGCGACTGCCTGTGAGTAATCTGTTACGGTGACGAGGACGACGATGACAATGACGACGATGACGACGACAAAGACGGGGATTGTTGACGCAATTCGCATTTCAGCCTCCAAAAAATTGCTCTTCGGGAATGAAATGCTGTTCGAGAACAATCCCGTCTTGACGATGTTATATATGGTGATCCGTACACGAAGAACGTAGTTAGAGACCGATGAAAACGAAGCGAAGAATTTTTTTAAAGAAAAATTATACGTAAAATAATATTTTTTTAATTATAATCACTATTTAATTTTAGTTAAAATGATTAAAATTTGTTTTGAATTGCAACCGATAATATTTCATGATTATATTTTTATAAAAATTTATATTTAAAAAAATACGCTATTGACATTTTCGTTAGAGTACACATTTTCGCAAAATTTTATTCAATGTTAGAATTTTACTTGCAGAGAGATGTATTGAAGAAATCAAAGATATAAAAAAAATAGCTTCGCTACGTTCTCGCGGCTCGAAACATGATTTTTGAATAGATTTTGAAAAATAAAAAACGGCCCCACGACGCCGTTGTGTGTAACTTTCTTTTTGTCTACTTTTTTTCTCGTTCCATCCCCTGCCCTCTCGTTTCTCTACATTTTTTTCATCCCTTTATTTGGATTGGCTGGCACTTTTGGTTTACACTGTCTGAAAACTTTTATTTGTGCTAGCGAGCACGTGTGTTTCTCTGATATTTTTGCTGTTTTATTGTTGTCACACAACAATTGATTTTTCTTTTTGTATGTCTTTTTTTGTCGTGGCTGCATTACTGTTCGATAGTATTGTGTCTAATCGTACAACAGCAATGTACACACTTACCCCCCACGTACCCCGCATCCGTTTTTGATAACCACCTCGTCAAGCGATATCGTGATACAGCGCGTTTTTATTATTATTATTATTATTATTATTATTATTATTATTATTATTATTATTGTTCTGCGGAACGAATGATTGAATTGATCTTCATGGTAAGAGCATAAATATTAATTTCAATTAATAATCTTTCTTGTGAAAAATAATTTATATATTTTTAAGTTTGATAAAAAATTTTACTAGAAAAAATTAATTATAATTTTTTTTATTTATTCGTAAAAAGATTGAATTATATATGCTCTTTCCAAAAATTAATTTCATCAGTATATCGGTAAAATCAATTCATCGATTCGGCAGCGGTTCGCATCCTTTTTTTTACGAACCAACGAACATATCGCTATTTTTTATTGCGGTAAACACAGCGAAAACGACATAGTAACCAAAAAGAAAACCGTGAACCAAATCAAAAGAAACGAAGGAACGAGAGAGAGCAAGACATTTACACGACGGGGACTCCAGGCGGAACATCAGATTGGGATCACGCGCCAAAAGCAGAATTTTACGGCGCTCGCGGATAAGAGCAAAAATGAGAGAGAGGAAGCAGTGCGACTTTTTTGAACATTTCAGGCAAGTGTTGGAGGCAGAAGGTGCCGGAGCTGTACCAGGAGCCGAGCAAGAAAAGCGAGTTCAATGAAGAGGAAGAAGGGATGGAGACGGCCGAGGAGTGATCTTTGATCTTCGTTCATCACATAAACTGTGGCATCATACCGTCCGCTTTTGCGTTCCGGAAGTGATGTATCCGCGCGTGAAAAGATACGGCAGGTATCGTGCGACACGCGGAGGCTGCAGGATTGCAAACCGAAAACGACTTCTCTATCTTCTTTTTATGATAAGAATTTATTCTTCAATTTTTTAAGCGAGCCTGCTTGCGTCAATGAGGTTTGAATTATTAAAATGTATAAAAATGAAAATTACAGATAAAACAAGTGTTCGGTACATTTATGTTAAAAAATAACAACGAATTTTAAATTAGCAAAAAATCTATATAGAAATAATATTGAGAAGAATAGAATTTTCGAAACGAAACTAGATGATACAAATACAAACATGATCTCATGTAGGAGTGAATTGGATTGTACCAATAATAAAATATCATTTTTTGAAATAAAATTGTTGAATTATGCAAATATGCTAAAATTTTCGCCGCGAATGAAATAACTTTATACAAATTTAATATCACCTTTTTATTTTTAATTTTATTACAGCAATTGACCAAGAGTTTTGTACATTTCAGTTTTTAAATTTTATTTCTCTTAATCTTTTAATACGGTTTTATATTCGGTTCGCAAGCCTGGCAAAACACCTCTTTGAACGGAATTATTTTACTGGCTACTGGGGATAGTTACGAAAAAATCTAATATCCGTCTCCACTTTTTCTATTTTTCCTTTCTTCTATTCCGGTCGTGTGCTCGTCGACCGCTTCATTAAAGTCCAATATACCGATATTCGCAATAATCATAGAACGTGCTGTATTTTCCGAGCATTCTTCATTCAATTTTTACTCGATGGACTTTAATGAAATTGCAACGGGCGTGTAAAATTGTCGTGACTATCAAAATGATTGTGCTCAATCGATGCGATCTACGAAGTGAAACGAATACGAGAGAAAGAACAGAGTACGAAAAACAGACAGGGGAAAGAGAATCGATTAAATGGATGCGACAAAAGCCGCGAAATGTGCGCGTTCATTAAAAAAAAAAAAAGAAACAAATATAGAAATATAGAAACTAACCCAATGTTGCACGTATTGTATCATGATGTTCGTTATTGTTTCAATTTTCTAAATCCTATTCATACTTGTAAAATAGCAGCGAAAGAAAAATATACGAATAAAATAATAATATCCGATGGAAGCGAGAGTCTCCAAGTCAATTACTTTACTTTGCACGAGAGAGAATAATGGAAATGTAGGCGAGCTACGTAATGAATAAATGCACTATTTCCGAGGTAAGCTTCTTCGTGTGCTTCGTAGTTTAACCAACGACATCTCATTTTGTCTCTGAAATCTAATATTTGTAGAATCGATCAGTATTAACGCTTTTAAAAAGAAAAAAAATGATGAATTATTTTGAATAATTATTTCAGTACATTTTAAACATTCTGTTTGAAAAATATATTTCTTTAGACATAAAAAGATTTAGATTTTAACGAAAGCTATTTCAATCAGACTGCATTTAATAATTATAATTTTCTTAAAGTGTTTCTTAATTACTGAGGCATCGCAAAATTGCGTGTAACGATAAAAATCTGTGTTATAAATATCGCTCCCTTACTTCAAAAGTGACACACAATTAAAAAAATTAAGTTTTCTAGAATAGAGCTCAAATTATTTTTAACTTGATAGAAAATTATTGTGTAATCAAAAAATATTGACAAAACTAATATATTTTTAACATAAGCAAATGTCATTTTTGTTTCACAAAATAACCAAATCTTCTTTAAAAGATCACCTTTTTTTAATTGTGATGATTTTTACAATTTTTTATTCAGTTAAATTAGTTCACTATGATGATTGTTAGAGTAATGCTTATTTAATTGATTTATAATAACTCAAAAAAATCACATTTTTTATATTACTTATAAAATAAAGGAGCAATATACAACTGAAAAAGAGATTGAAATACAAAAAGTTACTCAATTAATATAATCTGACTGTAAAACATTTGATTATACAATAAGTTTGGTTTCAGAGGCAATAATCCGACAAATCAATCATTAGATGTGATCGAGTGTGATCTCTAACGTCACGCTAATCGAACCGTGACGATCAATGAATCATTTTCACGAGAAAAGACGAGAATTGTGACATCATTAATTACCGATCTCATTGACGATAATTAATTGACGATTTTATCGAAGATATCTCATTGAAGACATCAACGTTTGCAATATTTTCGCGATATCGAAAATGAGCTCGATGATTCATCCTTAATCCTTAGGGACGCGTTCAGATTCCATCTAAGTGTTCTCCAAGTATCATCCTTGTTTCAGTGAACAACAAGGATAAAATGATATCTGAGTGACACCGAGTGGGAATTTGAACGTAACCCAAAATGCTTCCATCGTTAATACTATTATAACTATTATAACTTATTTCTCTTTTTTATTCATTCGTCGCATATCGCTATATATGTACATAAAATTGTGTACTTCTGTTTTACATGATTAATAATTAGCTAACAAACATGCCTCATCAATTGTTTTTTTACATCGATGTTGTATGTAATCATAGTAATCGCTTTCTAACATCACGTTCTGAGAAGTTTTGCTTCCTTGGATTTACGTCACGAGCTTCAAAAGAATCCTTTGTCACTAATCGATCCTTTATGTTTCATGTATCCCACAGCCTCGGGTCAGCCAATGACAGATCGAGAGATGCGAAAGGGTCAGTAGGCACACACAAAATAATTTTTTGAGATAAAATAAAGTCCGGTAGAAAGTTGCGATCGTGGGGACGTATTTATTGCAGAAAAATAAATTTTATTTCTCATAAATCACGTAATATATTATTCATACGTTAGAACTTTATATAAGCATAAAATTACTGTCATATATTATATTCATATATGTCATATATTATATAACATTCTATCTTTGAAATTGAAGAGACACACGAGAATATGCGAAAATAATTTAATTTATAAATTAATGCAATTAATTTTTGTAACAGAATTATTTAAAATTTCTATATTCTATATAAATTATATCATTAAATTAATATTGCAGAGACACATATAAATATATCTGAATTATTTAAAAAATATCTTATTTTCGTAGGAACAGCATATTATAAATAATTTATTCCTTTTCACTATATTAAATTATACTTACATTAAAATTTCAAGGTAATTACTTTCACAACTTTAATACATTCGTCAATAAAATCTGTTAAAAATTATTTTTTAAATAATCGAGAAAAACTCGAATACTTATATGTTTTTGTAATTGTTGTTTTACTGTGACCCTTTGTATCTCTCACGTCTAACGTCTTTTCACAATTTTTAGTACGTGCATTAGGCTACGATTCAACAGCCCAGGAAAAGAAAAGTAAGTTTCTGTGCAAAATAACAAAATCCAGATCAATTCCTTTGTATTATTTGTCGTTCATATTCATCCTATGACGTCATAGCTCTCGCTCCGGAAGAAAAATCGGAGAAGAAAGCGAAAAAGAAGCCGGAACCGGAGAAAGAACCGGAACCGATACATGAACCGGAGCCCGAACTGGAACCCGAACCGGTATTTGAATCTGTGAAAGAACCAGAACCGGTTCCAGAACCTGTAAAACCATCAAAACCGACAAAAGCATCGAAATCAGCGAAATCGGTAAAATCCGCGAAAACGGTTGAGCCTAAAGCGGAACCGGAACCAGTAAAAGAACCAGAAATCATAAAGGAACCGGTACCGGAACCAGAACCGGTAAAGGAACCAGAACCGGTAAAGGAACCAGAGCCTGTTTCAGAGCCAGAAATGTCAACGGAACCAGTCGCGCAGGATGTGCCAATCGAAAGTGCAGAGGCCGTAAGTGACGAAGCTGAGGAAGAAAAGGGTACGTTTATACCTCGGTCGATATTGTGGGCCGGAAATATTCCATTTCGGCGGCCGGAAATAAGTCTGTCACGCAAACGGTGGATATCGATCGGAGTAGGCAGAAGGTCGATCATGGTCTGTGTCGTTGTTAACAGCATCTCCTATATCGATTGCACGAGGATGAATGTGTCTAGTCTAGATAGCGTGTTTCTCTTTTTCGTGATAAATGTCTTCCTCGTAAAAATGACTTCGAGATTACCTCGTAAAGTATCTCCTGTTTTTGTAATAATTTCACTCGAAATTACTTTGTTTTACATGAGATAATATTGAATTAGAAAATAAGTACAACTGCAATGGTTAAACACATTCTGGTCCACATTCGCACGATGCACTTTTAATACACTTTCGAATGTGAAACTGATTCTAATTTTAAAGAAAATATCTATCTAAAAACTATCTTTAAGAATATTAGTTTTAACACATGAAACGAAGGCTGAAATTAATATAAATAATACTTCGGTACAATTATCCAAGTATTTAATTAAATTAATTTTATACTCTATATATATATATATATATATTATATATATATTCGTAGAAATATTTTTAATTTTGCGCTTAATCAATATATCATGGCATATTTAAGATATGTAAGATATGTAAAAGTGCAGCGTTATATTTAGCGTTAAACATGCGTGAATTTCATAAAAGTTCATCCCTATTATTGATATTCTAATGAGATTATATTGTAGTGAAGCAAGACAGAGAAGATGCAATAAGGAGGGCTGAGGAGTACCTTGCTAAAGCGGCTAGAGAAGCGCAGTAAGTGACTTTAATTTAAGAACGATACGCCAGTAGAGAACAATCGCGCAAAATAGTTACTCGATATAAACCTGATCATTTTGCGTAACATTAGCATTGAACTCGGCCAAATAACCTAGTATATGACCTGTGACAATCGACTCGCCAAATATCTGACCTTCATTCGCTATTTATAAAACGTTACTCTGTTCGAAAACACATGATTCCGTTCTAGCAATTAATTATTAAGAATCATTCAAATTTTACATAATAAGATTTCAGAATTCTTAACATAAAAAGAATAATAAAATATTTGTTATTATTTCTTAAATAATTGAAGTACGATAAATAATTTTCTAAAATAAACGAAGGTGTTTACAGTGTTTTAATTCCAAGCGTGTAATATTATCTAGCAAGTCATTTTTTCAAAGTCATTACCTAGATGTCATTTTTTCGTCAAAATGACATTTAATTTCAATTTGATGAAAATGACATCTAATATCATCAAAGAAACGATGTCAGCTTGATAGTTCAATAGCATATCGGTGATAATAGTAATTTTAGATATAAAAATGTTTTATATAAATTTTTAACACACAATGAAACTTTCCTGAAAAAAAATTCGCATTTATGCAGTTTATAGTTTCATCTTGCAATCAAATATGTGAGAAATGCGCATCGAAAAATCTGGAATGCGAGTTTCATTAAAAAACTTGATGAATAACTTTTTCATACATATGCACATACACTAGCGTGTGTTTTTCTAATTAACGATTCTAAATATTATAATTTATAGCTTCGCTACTTTCATAATATCTCATATAAACTTCATTCAAATGTCATCGCATAAGTTTAAGAAAATTTAGATGACATTAAAATAAGAAATCAAATTGCGGTTTGAGACTCGCGAAATAATATTTCATAAAAGAATGATAAAAAAAATGTTTACAAATCCTTAACTAATATCAAAATAAATATAGTATTTTTTCACTTTTAGATTTCTAATTCTTATAAAACACATACTTTTAATTCTTCTATGAGTGATTTTTATTTATTCTACATTGTTTGCGCTTGCTTGTCGCGTCCGGGCAATTTCCCCAATTGCGAATAACTTTGTTTTGAAGATCGGAAGAGGAGAGGCGAAAAGCCGCGGAGGAAGAACGCCTGCAGCTTGAATTGGAGGAGAAAAAAGCGTGGGAGGCTCTGCAGCTTGCACAGGAACGAAAAGCCGAGCTTTCCCAGATACTGGAAATTGAGCAACAGGAAGCTGAGAGGAAAGCAGAAGAGGAAAAGTTACAAGCTGAACGCGAAGAAGTGAATAGAATAGAAGAGGAGGAAAGGTAAGCTCGTTACTTAAAGAAGAAAGCTCTCTATAGTGATTCACGAAATGTCCTTAATAAAAAAAAGTCCTCTCTCTCTCTCTCTCTCTCTCTCTCTCTCTCTCTCT
>Ga0157364_1009112_pt1 | contig 10282 bp, 9 predicted proteins | sample AttsexASBM2_FD_111476 | JGI IMG/M metagenome (GOLD analysis project Ga0157364, IMG submission 111476) | Fungus gardens microbial communities from leaf cutter ant in Ribeirão Preto, State of São Paulo, Brazil - Atta sexdens ASBM2 | ecosystem: Host-associated > Fungi > Mycelium > Unclassified ... | reverse complement strand
ATTTTAAAAAAAAAAAAAATTAAAAAAAAAATTTTTTTATAAAAAAAAAAAATATATTTAAAAAAAACATATATATATATATATATATATATATATATATATATATATATATATATACATATATATATTTTTCAGATTAAACAAATTTTTAGTGTTCAGTTTATCTTAACAAATTAATTTAACGTTTGATCAGCATAATATTTAAAATTAAAAATGAAGAAAACACAAAAGAAATCATGTATACATTTTTTAATCGACTTTAAGTTAATCGATAACTGAAACTTATTAATACTTATTTCAGGCAAAAAATATATATTATAACTATAATGCAAATTTATTGTTATAATCTTAATTTAGTAAAATTGAGATAAAGTATTGTAATTTCTTGGCACACCTAGTCTCAATGACGCTGTCTGGCAATGATAAATTATCGGTTGCCCTGGTTTCTGTTGTCTTGCGACCCTGACTTCTTCTCCTTCGCATAAACAGCCCGATACCCAATAGAAATAGCAGCAATGCTATGGCGACGGTGACACCGACTATGATGGCCGTGTTGTCCTTATCTGTACGACACGCACAGCGAATTTTGAGTGTTTCAATGAGTCAAACGTCAAGAATAATCACGTTAAATATATTCGTCCGTTAAAAAGATATCACATTTATCACGCGGCGTGCTGAAAACTTTGAACTTTGAACTTTCATTCCAAAATCTTACCTGCCAGCAGCAATCCTTGGGCAGACATGTACACGAAATAACGAGGCATGAATTTAGCGAGGCTTTCACTACATGCGCAGTGTGCCTCTATTTTACAAACCAATTATCGCATCGAATGCATCGTTATAACATATTATTATTTCTATAAACTTACGTATATTTAAATTTTTGTTACGTCATGAAGGAGAAAGACAAAGAAAGTGAGAATGAAAGAAACATCAGATGCGATAATGGCACGCGTTTTTCTCACATCTTAAGACCTTTTACGCGATCGCTCTCACCTGTTTGAATAGGGAAGCTGTAGCTGGTATCCGTAAATTTGTCTGGTGCTGTAAACGCACGTACTTTCACCCGATAAGTAGATCCTGATTTCAATGGTCCATTACAATATCCAATTTTGTTGTCGCAATTCTCGGAGCCGATCGTGAAGTCTTCCACAGATCCATTTTTGAAAGGATAATATGGCTCCATTACCTAGAAAGATTTTATTACGAGATATATATTTCATTCTAAAATAATTGACAGTAATTTTTGATAATCACATTAAAATAAAATGTAATATAATAATTAATTCATATAAATTCTCTTTGCTAACTAGATCAATTGTTATCCTAATTTATTTACCGTGAATTTTATTTTTATATATCCAAATATCTTACGATTAAGTTTTTCCAAAAGTCAAAAAATATTTAAGTAAAACAACTACTTCTCTGTGATTACGAATTTATTGTATATATTAAAATAATTATATAATAAAATAATTATATATATTGCTTTTATAAACACCTGCATAAGCATCTTCTTTGTATTTGAAATGAAATTGTTTAAAATATCCATCATTGCATATTTTGATTTTGTTTGTAACTAAAATGTGATCAATTTTTTGTGTTATATATTCTACAATGAATAATGTTTTGCTTTGCTACGCAGTAGCCTTTAATGAAATGTTAATGTTAACATTGATAATATCATACGAAGAATCGATTATAAAACCGCAGTCGATTAGCATAATATCCGTTGAACAGTTAAAATATCATGTGAAGGTTGATACAGTCTGCTATACTTTTGTAAAAAATTTTTCAATTAATGAAAGAATAAATAAGAACATAAGGTCTTATAGTAATGCTATAAAAAATTGAATTAAACTACATTTAAAATTTTATAAATTCAGAAAGTGCACCATTTTTTTGTAAATTTTATTAGGTTCAGTTTACACGCACTACTTTTCTTTTCGCGGTCACAACAATGTAGAAAATTAAATACGATTTCGCGATTTAACTATTTCACATGTCTTTATCACGATGATTACATCTGCACCTTTCCAGTTTCAGATCACAACTAGATTATCCTTCGTTCCGCGAATAATACTCTAATGGCAATCCGTGGACTATGATTACGGATCTGCGTCATAACGCATACATTTTACAACTGTCCATGATCTTGCAAGTCAATAAGTACAACGCAACGTCTATTGCATTGATTATGTTAAACGATTTATTTTAGCGCCTTCTCTTGATATATTGTATACGCATTAAATTGAGAATGACATTAATTGTTGCAATAAAAATATTTTATTGCACATTTTTTGTCGATAAAATTTAATGCTGCATTATTTTAGAATATTCATTTTACATAACATATATTTTGCAATTGCTCAGACAATTAAATATCTTACGGATTTAAAGCATTAGGGACAGATTAAGCAATTTGAAATTTGATATGTCTGAATGTTTGAATCTTATGAAGAAATTATTTTGTCTCAATTAAATCTGTATTCTTCGTAATTATCTAGAAACTATGTAATAAATGAGCAATAAAGTTTACCTGATAAGGTGGCCAAATGCTGTAAGCCTGGACGTCCCTCCAACTGGGCATCTCCAATCCGGAAGCATTCTTGCTGTCATCTTCGGCAACAATGATGCTGTACGATGTGACCGCTCCGTTCTGTTCGCTGAAGTAGTTTTTCCTAAATCTGATTTGAATTGTCGTGCTACTTTTACAGACCTCGGTCGGTACCACTTGCGTGGATGGCTTCGGCGGTGCTAATATCGGCATTTTCTGCTTCCAGACCGTCTCAGGACCAAAACCGATCTTTGTCTCCGCTTGAATCCGGAAGATATAAGTCTTGCCCGGTATGAGGGACTTAATAACACCACGGAACTCGATTGGCCTGAAATCCTGCATCTGGGTGTGAGTCGAGCCCTAAAAAATTGCAAGAAAACATTCGTATAATTTAATGCATTGTATGACATATTTTTAAACGTATAAAGAATGTTGCGATACGTTCCGCGTATTTTTTTATATTTTCGATACCATAACTTGTACGTAAATATAATCTCAAGCATATTTTAAATGGATCTTACTTCTAAACCATAAGTGATGCTAAATTTGGTAATGATGCCATTTTGCTCTTGGCTTGGCAGAGACCATACGAAGCTGATGTCGCTTGGTTGAATATCGATAGGATGAAACTTCTCCACCTTTCCTGGATATGATTCGCTGGTGGTAAAGCTGGCGCTGAGTGGATTTGAGACTCTCAAGTAAGAGGATTCTGTACCCGAACGTACAACCAATGTGAATGTATAATTTCTATGTGGCTTCAGATCAAAAATAGTGATCACGTTGACCGAGGTTATATTTTGGATGTAGTTTCCTTCCGTATTTATATATTGTACTTCAAAAGTATCGTACTCTCCATGCGGGATGTCCCAGGTCAAAGTGATCCTTGTATCATTTACGTCGATCGCATGGATCGCAGTGATCGGTTCAGGATCTAGAAATTATATTTATCTCCGGGCTAGTAAAAAGAGATGATATGAACAAATGCCTGATTGTTATGTATAAATATTAAAAGATTTTTGTTTGCACAGATAATTATCTAACAATACATGATATAAATATAAATATAAATATTAAATAAATCTTGGGACTACTAAAATAAATAGAAATATTGCCGATATAAAAGATGAAATGTATTTAATTCCTTCACTGCGATCTGCTTATAGTTAATAATCGTATGTAACATAATTACAATGTTATTTCACAAAATATAATACGCAGGTGTAATATTTCAAAAAGAAAATCTAATGATACCACACTTCTAAGTGGATTATCTGCGAATTCGTACAGTCTTTAGATGTTATGTTAGATACGGGAATAATAAATATCAAAATTTCACTCCTTTTTATTTTAAATAGTTTAAGTAAATGTTATTCATGTAAACCAATTAAAATTAGTATATAATCTTCGAGATCTGCTCCCATTGTATTATGTGGATACTCACAGAGTCGGTCTTGCCGGAGGAGAGGTCTGCTCTCCACATTATCGCTTACTGTCCAAACAGTCACATTATATAGCTTGCCAGGTGTTAATCCAACAAAAGAAACCTTGGTATCAATGTCATCCACCATACGCTCCTTCGTGGTGTTATGCTCATCGCTAATCCTGAATCGGTAGAGATCAAATCTCGAGGATTGAATTGGCGTCGGTGTATATCTTAACGTCAATGATCCTGGTTGGTCTCGGTCGACTACTACGACGACCTCGGACTGGATCAGTGGCACTAAATTTCAAAATTCATTTTTGTTTGTCTAGTTACCGTCGATCTATTATGATTGTCCTTAACTGCTCGTTAGACTTCGAACGAAATCGCTAAGTCGATATAAAATTCTGACAGACAAATGATAATGAAAATATGATGTAATAGAAATATATAGCGAAAGCATATGAGCAAGTTTAATAACTGGCAGTTAAGATGTCACGTATATCCATTAGTCATGCTTATATGAAATATGTTAATGCATTGTTAAATAGCGGAAAATAATAAATACATTAATATAACTTCACTCATCATCGGTGATGAGTGAAATCGATGCACTCACTCGTTCTTGTGGTTAAATTAGTGATGTCGCTGACTAAATCATATGAGATCGTGTAGACGACGAAGAAATACTGTACTCCAGGCATCAGGTCGCTCACCAGGATCTTCTCGGTTTGCACAGTGTTTTCTTCGAAACTGATATCGGATACAACGTTAGTCTCACTAACGTTCTTCATCCTGGAGTCCTCTGGATTCTCTATTGGCCACCATCTTATAACGTAGGTTTCGATGCGACCCTCAGGTCGCGGCCATTCGAGAGTTACGTTGGTAGAGTCGATAATTGGAGTGATATTTAGAACTGGATTAGGCCCTTAAAAAATGGCAAGCAGATATATCTAAGCCTGAGTCTCAAGTGGTTGTTCATTATTTCAATCATATTAATTATTATCAGAAAGTTATGTAATAATTCATAGTGTACTTACTGACTGTGTGATTCACTTGCAACGGATACAAGCTTTCGACGCCATAACTGACGGTATTCACTTGTATAGTATATCTTTCGCCAGGTGTCATATCCGCCACTTCTGCTTCCGTGTCACGAACACTGGGAAGTTTGACCCATCTGGGATCGTCTTCTGTACGATATCTGATGGAGTATTCGGTAAATATTGAGTCCGTCGGCGCTTCCCAATGCACAACAACGGTATTGCTTGTGACTTTTTCGATACTGAGATTTTTCGGTGGATGAGGCACTAAAAAGTAATTCAACAAACCGTTAATGAATTAAATAACTTTCACAGATAATGTTGAAGATGAAAGAGAATTATATTATTCCTAGGAAACGGATTAAATTTATTACTTACGAACGGCTTGCAAGTAATCGTGTGGTTCACTTCGAAGTCCATGACTAATGGCAAAGACTTTAACTTCATATGCTGCACCAGGATAAAGGTCTTCTAAGACAATATGCGATTCCGTAGTTAGAGTGGTTGCACTTTCTCCAGTGTCATTTCTGTTGTGGGTCACTTCGAATTTCTCTTGTTTTGAATTGACGTCGCTTTTCCAGGAAATATTTAAACCTTTTTCAATAGGCTTCAGATCTTCAATTACAGGACTAGCGGGACGTGTTGCTTGGTAAAGGACGGTTTCGTTTGACTCGATTTTATTGCTAATCGCTTGAACTATTATGGAATAATTTCTTCCGGGCAGCAGAGCTTCCAGCGTAACCTATCGATTTAATAATTATGTCAGAAAAATATAGGAAAAATGAAGGTTGTGCAAAATCTTTTTTGTTTTACAATTTACGCGCTTACCTTTGTTTTGTCAGTCGTCAAAGTGTTACTATCGCCACCAATCGTTGTTTCTACTTCATGATACTGTAGCTTGTAACTATCTTGTGTACTGGAATTTTCTGGACTCCACGAAACTTCTACCATACCAGTTTTTTCATCGATCACCGCTCTGAGATCGTGAACAGGTAATGGTTCTACAAGTATGAATGAACAACAATAATAATTGTAAATAATTACAAGCTTGCCACCTTCAATAAGTACATTAAGAGGCGGGAAATAAACACGTACTTAAAGTGACATCTCCACTAGCCGGCCAGCTGGTGACTTTGCCAGAAACAGTTTTCACTACCACTTGATATGTTTTGCCAGGCTCCAAGTCTTTGAACTCCCATCTGTTCTCATCGTCTCGGTTTCGCGTGACTGGCGTAAGCCTCCGGTTACTACCGAGCGATATTTGATACTTGTCGAACTCGGACGTTCCATTGGGAGGGTTCCAAAACATGCGAAAGGAAGTTGATGTTACAGAGGATTTGTCGAAGGTCACATTGAGGGGACGCAGCGGTACTGTACGATATTGGGCCGTAGTAGGCGCGGATGTTTCGTCTTCGGAAACCGTCTGCACGGAAATGTTATATGCTCTACCTGTAAGCAAAAATACAAACGATTTAGAGGAATAAAACACAATCTTTACTATTTTAAAAGAAGTAATTTATATTTATTTTTACATTTTTAAGAACACATTTTTAAAATTCGAATAATTTTTTTTTAATTTTCTATTCGAATTTTTTTTCTATTGCAGTTGCATGTTTGTACAATCAACAAAATTAAATATATGTATGCAGAGAATGAAACGTGTTTAACACACAATTTAATTAAACTCAAGTATAAGTACTTTTATAATTATTTTTTTATTTATAAATTATAACTTTCTCATCTTTACTGAATTGGCAAATGTATTAGTTTTTTCTTTTATTTTTATTTAAAAAGAGGTCAATATGTCAAATAATAGTATAATCGATTTCAGTAGGGATAAGTCTTAATAAAAAATTTTCTTTGATAAGCCTTATATTTTATTAAATAGAATTTAATTTTGTTTTGAATGTTAGAAAAATATTGATACATGGAATCTATCCGTCTTGCAACTCGTATATTGCTCTATTTACAGCAGATATACTTTCTCCGCGATTTTAGATAGCTCCGTTCACATGTGTAGAAAAAGAAAACGAAATCTATATGCAATCTCTATCAATTATCAAAAGTTAACTTCATTAAAAAATTAATTCTCAAAATTAATTATCACTAAAAAAGAATGATTTTTTTCAAAATGAAACAAGAATAATAAAAATAATATTTGATCATGTAAGGATTTTTTTGCCAATATTATTCCATTAATCAATAATTTTTTGTTAAGTTGAAAAAAGCGTTTGCTTTTTCTGGAAAACTTAATTTTGTGAATTGTGTCATTTTTGAAGAAAGGACGCGATATATAAGATTTATTTATTTGCAATTTGAAAGAATATAATATATATTTCTAGAAATATATTTACGGAATAAAATTTGATTTATTTGGTGTATTTGATAGTTTTGTAATATATACGTGCAGTAAACTGACCTGGAACGAGTCCTTTGAAAGCTGCCTGTGCAGGACCAGGTGGTTCGCCTTCCTTCTCCACATAGAGAACAGATTCTATCGCATCAGATGGGTCTATGCTAATTTTGTAGTGTGTGTATATTCCGGCCGGATAAGGCGGTTGCCATAGCACCAGCAGCGTTGTCTCGTTTCTGAACCAGACGATGAACTTTCCCGGGATGTTTGGCTCTATAAATAATCCAACGCTAGTATCGATCGTTATGAAACATTTATAATTCTCAAAATATTGATGTACTTGTCGTAAAATTTCTGCTGGTATAAGCGACGCTTTCTTTAGCGTCCAACACGGTGAAGAGTTGAAGCGAATATGTGGCACCAGGCGTGAGATCACGTAGTGTGTAGGGCACCGAGTCGACGGGGATGACGGTGGTTTTGGGATTTCCGGTATCGCTGAAGCTCTGCGTCCGCAATCGGAAACCGGAATAATTCCCTTGAGCCGGAGGCGACCAATATACGATCGCCGTCTTTCCATTTCGTACCGATACCGTCAAATTTGATGGAGGATCGGGTGCTAGTGAATTAAATTATATTTATTAATTGATTCTCCAGAGAGACTCACTGCAAGTCAAACTGTTCGTTGTTTGTTTATCTTTGTGTTTGTAATTATAATTGTTCAACTGTTTAATTTAAAAATTCATCGAAACTATACATTAAGATAAACTATATATATATAAACCAGTTTATCTTAATAGTTTTAATTTAAATAATAATAATTATGAAAGTATAAACAGTTTATATTTTTTAAAAGGTGCACTATCAAAAATCGCGTTAATAGAATCAGATTACATACGTGTCGTAATTGACGCTGTCCACGTCAGCCAATCGTGTAGAGTGCTGTTGCTGTAGTACAGCCAGTATTCGTATCTCGTCCCAGGCAGGCCGTCCCTGAACTTTATGACATCACCGATGTCAGTGGCGGCTATGGTGGTGTTCGGCGGTGGAGAGCCAACGGGTGGGCTGTAATCCAAACGGTACCAGGAACCACCCTGACTCAGATTGCCTGGTATCTCAATCGCGAGATCAGCCGAGTAGGTGACCTGAAGTGAAACACAGAAACCGCTATTAATTCGCATGCTTGTATCATCATTTGCATAATTAATAACTCCTTGGCATTAACAATGTGTTTAGTAAACTAAATGCAAGCTAATTATTATATAGACAGCATAAAATGTTTATTAAAAGAATACTAATTTTATTTACAAAAAATAGTTTTGTTGATTCTGCAAATTATTTCGTTTCAAAAAATTGATTTCTTATTCCGTCACCAAATCATAATAAAATACGTTTGTTAGAACTTTTATCAACAAATTAAATTTTCTTTTGTTGCGAGATAATGTTTCTATGAACAAACTTACAGCAGAATTTTTCTATTTTGTCAAGAAAACAAATTTCGTTGCAATATCAAATAATTGGTAGAAAAAAATTTAATTGCTTTCACATTGAATATAAACTAGCAACTGTTCTGTGACAACAAGTTTTCTTTCCTCCGTGTATATATAAATGTATGTGTGTGTGTGTGTGTGTTTGTGTGTGTGTGTGTGTGTGTGTGTGTGTGTGTGTGTGTGTGTGTGAAAATACATTTCAAAAAATATATAGCATTACTTTTTTATAAATTAATAAAAATATAACCGAGCGGTTTTATCGATGAATAAGCGTACGCGCGTATCAAGAATTAGTACGCGCTGATAAAAAATCGTGCATAAATGAAGCAAATAAAATATGTGAGTGATTTGAAATCGAACCACCAATGATTCGATATTCCAAATCTATTCGATTTCGAATCTCTCAGATCAATTCGATTTTATTCGAGCTGATTCGCACACCTTTACTTAAAGATGAACCTTCAAAATTAAGTTTTAAAGAAGTAAATAAAGTGTATTTGGAATAGAATTTTCAATTTTTGGAATATAAGTTTAATTTTGTATAAAAATTAAGACATCTAAGATATGTAAAATGACGTCTAAAAGATATGTAAAATGTTTAAAAAATATCTTATAGGATATAAAAAAGATACATAAAAGATGTTTTATAAGAAGTTTGATAATATCTTGTTTTTTTGATAATTTTAAGAGCTTTTAAAACTTTTAAAATGTAACAGAAGAATTTTAATGTCTTTTAAACTTCTTTCTAGAAGATATCATTCTCTCTGGAAATGATTCCTAATTTATGCGATCTATATTCATATCTATATTCAGAGACGTAAAAGAAATTAATTGAGTGATTAAAATCAATTCCAAAAATGAATTATGAAAATTAAATTTTTATGTATATAGGCATAATTACAGCCTTGAGTGTGCAAATTTGTTTTATTAATATTAAATCTAATTATTTATAAGAATTGTTATGATCTTTATAATTCATCTTTATAATAAGATTTTTTATTTCAATTTAATATTTTACTTAAAATAATTTATTTAATATATTTGACTTATTTAATATATTTATTTAATATAATATATTCTATTAATATAAATATTATATAAATGTAGAGTAAAATATACACAACTTACGAAAGTAAACAAAAGTTTTAGATGTTGTAAAAAATTATTTAACATTATATTAGGTGTACAACTTTGCTTCCGCCGTTTTTTTCTGAAATTCAAGGCTTTATTGTAAAAAACTGGTTATACATTTATGATTCAAAGTATTGTCCATCGCTGGCCACTACTTTCTCCAATCTATCGGGTAGCGTACGAATCCCGCGTCGAAAAAACTGGTCATCTTTTGAGGCTATCTACGAATCGATCCAATTTTTTACTTCTTCATAAGACCGGAAGTGCTGGTCAGCCAGGCCGTGTGCCATT
>Ga0157364_1009111_pt1 | contig 10282 bp, 6 predicted proteins | sample AttsexASBM2_FD_111476 | JGI IMG/M metagenome (GOLD analysis project Ga0157364, IMG submission 111476) | Fungus gardens microbial communities from leaf cutter ant in Ribeirão Preto, State of São Paulo, Brazil - Atta sexdens ASBM2 | ecosystem: Host-associated > Fungi > Mycelium > Unclassified ... | reverse complement strand
TCTCTCTCTCTCTCTCTCTATCTATCTATCTATCTATCTATCTATCTATCTATCTATCTATCTATCTCTCTTTTTCTGGATTTTATCACAAGTATTTTTCGTTTGTATATATAATTCTTTCCCATTTATACATTTGAAATAATTTTGTAATTAAAGTGATATTTCTTCTCCACTCCAACTGGAAATAATATCCAACATATTATCTCTACTTACAAATTCCGTTCATCGGGAACATGCGACAGCTCGAAAGCGAGTTGCCTCGACTCGCTCCATTAGCTGTCGTTATCAATGCGTTACGTACGATCGAGCGCCGATCTGCGTGTCGTGCGAGCATGTTTCGCGGAGGGCCGGACCGGTGCTCTCACATGCATCGATAAATCGAAGGTTCGTAAATCTTTCGACTTCCGGCGTAGTGACCGCGCGGGCGATCGATCCGTTAGGAATCACTCGGACTATATCCTTCCATCGACAGCGCTCTATCGAGGATTAAAGCCCCGACGATGGGTACATCCTCCGCTAGTTGCCTTCTGTTTAACGTGATTTAAGCCGGTACTGCGCGTACGTGAATTATGAACGACAACGACGATCAGATTCGGACGATGTTCCCGCACCGATTAATTCATGTCCACGACAAACGATAAGGAATAGAATTTAATTTTCTGTTAGATTTTGAATATGTTGCTGTTATTTTTAAAAGTAGATTCTTTTATTCAACAATCTCTGTGTTTAAACATAAACCTAGAAAAAGGCACAAATCTCACAGAAATGACAAGATTTAAAAATAACAAATATAACTTGAATGTGTTACGACCGTTTCTTGTTTTTGTAGAGTCAATTCTGTTAAAAACTTTTTTCTCGAGCCTATAACAAATTGAAAAGAAATTATGTCGCAATCGCGTGAGCGAATATGATGATCATGTTGGCGTTTCAGGCGTAACGAATTATCTACCTGCTGGAGTCTCTGTCTTGCAAACCCAGGTATATTCATCGAACGCGCACCTTTCACCCAGCAAAAGTGATAGAGACGTGTCGGCGCGATCATCGGAATTAAAGGTCTCCGCGCCGACCAGGATCGTTAAATCCTAGCGCGATTAAACAAGAGACCACGGCACGGCTATACTTATACAGAGTGTCCCAGACCTACCGGGTCTAGCCATAAATTCTTAAATGAATTTAGACTCGATGTTGCCTTAATGAAACCACTATTTGATAACATTCATCAATATTAATATTTTTGATTCTGTGATAAATTTCTGTGTTAAATTTTTAAATACAAATTCGATGAGACGAACGGAAAAGAGATAGATATAGTCTTTTTTAGAGAGAGTATACTTAAACTATTTAATATATTTTAAGAATTTATTCAATCTTTATGTTATATAGAAAATGTAAATTTAGCATTTAGCAATCTTTATTGCTAATTTATTAAATCTTTATATCTCTAATGAGACATTGACGCTTTGATCTAAACTTATACTTTTAACGATAAGAGGATTAATATATATTTATTACACTTTCTAAAGTTTTAAATAAGAAATTATTTTGATATTTGATTCAAAAAATATTGCAGAATGATTTTGTTGAGAAGTATTTAGAAATTTCACTAGATTCAAATTTGAAAATAATTCTGTTTAGAAGAGAAAGAAACCAAAATAAATACCTTTAAATTGGTTTTTAGAAACTTGATTATTAAAATATTTTGCAGCATTACCAAGCGTTTTAAATAATTACTTTGTTCCATCAAAAATTAAATTTTGTGTCTAACTAAATTTCTACCTCAGCAAAACCGTTCTTTCCACGTGAGATTTCTCAGTTAGAGATCTGGTAAATGCGGGGCACACTATGTGCATAACGCATGTATATCTGGATGCGCCCGTGGACGCGTTCGTCCATTCATCCGTTAGGCGAGATGCTGGAAGGAGGAAGGTCTGAAAACGCTTGACGGGCGGGCGCGAAGCGCAGGTGTCAGCCAAAATTGGAGCGTCTTGTACGTGTCTTATTTGAAAGTCACCCTCGCGGAAGGGGTATACAAACTGTATGTAGTATATCGCCGTCAAGAGCAGCGGCAGAGAAGTGGGATTCTCGGTACGGAAGCGGGGTCGAGAGACGACGGCTACAACAACTAGCGACGTAGGAAGCTGCTGTTGTTACCGTCGGTTTATCCGTACGATAGCGCGGCCAATCAACGAATCAGCTCCTCAGGCTCTCTCGACGGTTGTCCGCCTGTCCGCCCGAAGCGGAAGCCATCCGTTTCCGTCGGTTTCCCAACAACGGCGCGCGAGGAGTCAGCCAACGCAGCGCTTGACGAATCGCCGGCGTTTATCCGCAACGCGCGCGGAATTCCGTGAGGTCGTTTCCTCCATCCTCTCTATCGTCTCTATCTCTCTCTTTCTTGCTCTTCATATCTCTCTATCTTCCTTTTTCTCTTCTCTTTCCTCTCTCCCCCGCCCTTCCCTTCTTTCTGTCTCTCTTCCTTTCTAACGATACTCTGACAAATCGAATTACGTCAAAACGTAACCGGACAGGCTTAATTACGCTTGCGGTGTCCGAGTGTATTAGACATCGTATTTCGTTCTAACAACATTTAGCCTTCTAAGCGCATACGGGTTTCTCCAAATTTAGAGTTCCCTTTCGCAATTCTATAACACTCGCGTATGCAAATTTTATTTGATTAGGTTACTAAAATAGAGAATATATAAAGATGAAGGATATATACATATATACATATATACATATATCCTTCTCATTTACACGATATTCCTCAAGATGTTTCGTAACTTGTGATACTGTCGGGAAGAGACGGTGATTTTAACATGAAAAAGTAAATTGAAAATGTAGCAGAATAAAACTTTTTCATGTGAAGCTTTGGTTACAGCAGAATTGACTTTAAAATATTTGCTGGGTATGTATTTCTCGACTTAATGGATCTTGATATAACCTACTATTTCGGTTCGTGTTTGTATTTGTATTGATTGATCAAGAATATACAATAAACTAGGATATTCCTATATGAATTTTATTACTTTATAAATTGTTGAAAATATTGCCCGAACACGAAACTTCATAAAAAAAATTGTATTCTATGTTTTTGACATATTTTTTTTATGTAAAATCACTCTCTTTTTTCTCAGTCGTACCATCACGAAGCATTTTATATATATACTCATATGTGTATATTTATATATTTGCAATTGCATCCAAGAAAGTATTAATGTATATTATTAAGAATTTATTTTAAAAAATAAATCGCCATTTCCGTTTACATATATCTAGTATACATGTATAATATTTTCCATGATATTAATATGTGCATATATGAGATAGATTGTAAATATTTTCTTCATTGCAATTGAGCACAATTCAAGTAGTATTCAATTTGATAAATTAATTAATATTAAAAAAATATATTGTCATTGATCACGAAACTTGTTAAAATATTATTAATTATGCTGTTCTAGATATTATTATGACAACATTAAACACATGTACTTCAGAAAATACGAAAACTGTCAGCTGTGGATCACATTAACATGCAAGATAAAATATTATATGATGAAAATATTATCGATTTATTCTTGTACAGTTTTGCTAAAATATTTAAATATTTAGCTTATAAATACAGATTTAAAAGTAATTTTATCGGATCATTAAAATAATTATGTAGAATGTTCAAACTTGATGAGCAGTGCTATAAAAAGTTTCGATATTCTGTCAACTAGCTTGAGCGTCCTACATTATTATTTTGATGATTTAACAAAATTGTTATCAAATTTTTATTTTTATTTAAATTTATAAATATTTTTGTACAAGACCGTTCTTTCAAATTTATTACTAATAATTACTCTCATCTTTTATTCTTTTATTCACTCTGGCTTATTGTCATTTATCTCGTATGCATATGCAATCCGTTATTTCGGCACACAGGTGCATACACAAGCAGGTGGGTCATTGGTGCATGGCAAGACAATAATGCAACGGAACACAGTCATCGTTAATTAGTGATCTTCGACATCGTCTTCCCTCTGAACCGCCTCACTTTTCCATTCCTTCGAGACGTGTGGGTGATGGCAACGAGCGGGCATAACACGCGTCCAATCACGCTCGAAGCGAACAATGAGCGAATGAATCAATGGTTTGCCTCTTAAAAGAATGATCGCGATCCTCGCCTTTCTTTTGATCCTTGGTGATTGGTTCTTCATTTTGTGCGCTCTCGGGTGGTTGGGTATTTATCAACGGCATACCATGTCGCTCCCTTTTTACGAACTTTTTAATTTTCGCTGAAATCCGACGTCAATCGGTACACCGCCTATAAATGGTTGCATTAATTGGTACGTTCTCCCGGAAAGGATACCTGGACAATAGCGGCAAACCTGTCAAGTTTGTTCCGATCGTGAGTGGGATATTTAAAGTAGTTTAGCGGAAAAAATGATTTTGCTGAAATGTTTAAAAATTTAGCTAGATAATCTGAAAATGTGACCTAAAAATAATTGTTAAAATAATTATTATTATTAAAAATAATTATAATTAGAACGCTCATGCTGGCTGGAGTATGTCAAAACTTTTTGCAGCATCATACTGGAGGTTTTTGCATAATTATTTTGATGATCTAAGTAAAATCGGTTTTTTCTTGTTATAAAATTTCAAACATTTTACAACTTTTCAATAAAATGTAAAACGAAATTTATAAAAAAGATGCTATATAAAATCCAACCGTTAATTAAGAATCAATATTACTCACATCATAATTGCAATAAAGAAATGAATCTACTACGGAGTCAGTCCTGCAATAATCAGAAATCAACGCTGCATTGAGGATGTGTCCCGACGCTTTAATGCGCCGAATTAGTGGAAATCTCAACGTCTCCAACCAACGTTCGGCAAACATTTTCGCGCGGAATCAGCGAAACGCGAAATAGGAGTAAGCGCAAATCGGGGCGCACTAATTTGCGGGTAGGTTCATGCGTGACCGGCATTTGACATTTTAGCAGCATCACCACCGCGTTTTCTTTAAGATATCTCTTGGAATTACGTTCGGACAGCGAAGGATTTAATCGCGCCATTCCATGCTTTCAGCTTCGAATTGCACATTTCGCTTTCCGTTCGATTTCATGAAATTCTCGAGATAATTTTTCGAGATAATCGAATCAGCATTTTCGCTGTTGCTGCAACAGCCAACGCTGAAAACAGTAATAGTCTTATCGTGTTAGAACGAAGGATTCTCATCTAAATTGAATTTGACTGCTCATTTAGGAATTTTTACACTCTTGTGAGAAAAGAGTTGAAATATTCAGAAGTGAACGTGGAGCTTTCTTTATTATATATACAAAAATTTGATTGTAATGATGAAATATACATTCTGTGAAATCACATTGATTGTAAAAAAAATAAAATAGATGATTTATTTGCTGGGAATAAAATTTTTTTGTCGTTTTTAAATAGAAATTTTATATTTCATTGAAATAAACATTATATTCCACAAATAAATTTTTAAATATCTTTTTTTTTCACAATCAGTATAGTAATTGGAATCTTCGGATTCATTTTATAAAATTAAGAGAGACTTTTTTGTAACGTTGTATTTAAAACATAACTCCTTGAATTTCTCAAACTCACTTACGTTGCAACCGTAATTCACTACCACCGCAAGCCATACCAAATGCAAGCGGAAATCACGAGACGTCGAGATACCCACAAGAACGCGAATGCGCGGCTTCCATTTCCCAAACGACACACGGCGAAAGGCGCAAAAAGGAGCTCCGTGCGGCTCGTTACGTCGGAAAACATCGCGGGTGGAACTACGAGCGAATGCGGTACGACGACGTCAGGGAAACAAAATTCAAATGCGCGTAATGCATCGGCCAGAAACGTCGTCGTGAAAAAGAAAGGTCGCTCTCCCGCGACGGAACTCGTCGTTGAAAATACGATCGTCGGCCACAGCCGAGAGAAGAGAAAACGCGTCGTGGACGTTGCCGGCGGTTTCTCTACACGTTTCTCTCCGGGAAAACGTCGCCTTTAATCGAATCCCATTAAGATTTAAGGGCGAACCGCGCAATAAATTACACCACCACCCGCTGTGAAACGCTATCGACCCCTGATAGGCAAAGGACCGTTCTCGTGCCCGGCTTACGGGTCTGGAATTATTCGACCTCGATTACGAGTCTGTCGCGCGGCTCCTTGTTAGATCGAAAAGAAGTGTGTTGACAGATATGACAATGCTGCAGGAACAGTTCGAGAAATAAAATTTGAACAATAAGGACAATAATGTAAATTTATCATTTTGACACAACTTGCCGGCGAATAACAAATTCACATATAATTTCTTACGAAATAAAAGTTTTTTACGGAAATTTTATTTCTATGTAAATTGTAAAAATCTCTTTGTAATGATTTATATAATTTATTATCATATTCATAACACACGTGAAATTTTAATAGAAATATTCTAATAGAAATTCTAAATAGAAAGTCATTTATAAATTTGCAATTTATATATTTATTTTTTATTTATGAACAAAAACAAATTTTATTTTATTTATTTTAAAAGTCAAGATGCCGCATTTTAATGTGTTTAAATATATTTCTGTTTCAGGTGAATTTTCGAGTGTTTTCTTTCCTATAATATCATTTAAGATAAGAGGTAAGATGCAATTTCTTTCTAATATCAAATTTCATTAATCGAGATTTCCACTTTGCATTTTATAGGAAATCAATTTTTTCAAACTAAATGGAGAAAATTAAAATAAAAATATTTTGAACTTTTGTTTATTCGCGCGCGTATTATTTATTTTATTTAACTATACCGCATCTTTATTAATGATACAGCTTAGAAATTATAACAAAATTCGAAATGCAAAATCGAAATATAAACTGTCTACATGTGTGTATGTATGTGTGTGTATATATATATATATATATATATATATAAAACACTAAATAAATAGATATAATAATAATAAATAGATATAAATGTCTAAAAAAAATGAATCCTAATTTCGTAAATGTCTATTTATCATTATCAATACAAGACACGTCTCCGGAACGGTAAAGAAAAAAAGTCGATTAGCCGACGAAACACAGTTGTTAGCGCGCCGGAAATCGTACTCGATTCGATAGGCGGCAACCTTCATTCGAATGCAGAAATCTTTTTACAGAAGCTTTTTATTGCAGAAAATGACGAATCGCATAATCGTCGGTTCTCTGTGATATAGTTTTAAGTGTCACATTAGACTTTCGAAGAATAATGATTTAATACTTTCAATATTTAATCAAGATCTTCTGCTTCTTAAATATTTATTTAATATAATTATAATTAATAAAGTCGATTGTATGTGTCAAATATTTTTAATAAAGATATAAATCTGTTTTTATCAAAATATCTAACAGAAAATAGGAATTAAATGTCTAATATTGTGTATGTATCTTCTGTGAAATGTCTTTCTTAAAATATCTTTATTTTCACAGTAACGTTTAGCAAAATTACGATTCGATAATTGGAATATATCTATACTGAGAAAAAAAGTATCGAATTTTTATAAATTATTTTATAATAAATTATTTTATAATAAATATTTATTTAAATAGTAACTAAATATTTACTAAAAATATAATAGTTAAATTAATAGTTTTTATCAAATAAATATATCTTCATATTTAATAAATATTTAGTAGGTACTATTCAAATATATAAATTATTTATTAAAAAGTACATTTTTTTTTAGTGTATGTAAAATACCAATACATGTATATCATAACTTGCTTTCCTCTTGTATTTTGTGAAAAAAAGTTTGCTTTATAAAGCAAAGGTTTAAAAATCAAACCTTAATTGCAATAAAATATTCGATTTAGTAGATATTTTCATTCCTCGTAGATCACGGGCCAGCCGAAGCGACTGTCGCAACAAAGATCGTTACAAACTCGCGATTGCATTGAGTCGTTAATGCGCCCCGTACATCGCAAGCTACGGCGGCTGTATGCACTCACACTAAACGAATCGCATTACGAGCGCCATTATCGTAGAATGTACTACTCGCCTTACTATCGGAATCTGAAATTTCGCAGTTGCCTCGCACCTGCTGCGCCTTGCTGCGAAATTATGCGCGCCGCAAATCGCAGTCTCGCGTGCGGTGCCGCGGCGAAGAACAAGCCGCGCGCGCATTGCGCGGCATGGCGCGATCGATAGTCGATCTCTCGTGCGGCATGCCTAACGCATACCAACGAGCTCGAGGAAAACGAGACTTCTCGTTGCATCCCGGCTACATCCTTGCGCCGCGCCGCACCGGCGCTATGCGGCGACAAAGTTTTAACGACGACGATTCCTCTACATTCAAACGCGATACCTCGGGTTGACTTAATTCGCGAACAATCATTTTATTGAATTAGCATTATCAAGTTTTACTACTAGACAATAGTAAATGAAAATAGACTGGAAAACGTTCAACAAATAAGCGAACAATTGCATCGTATTCCGTCAATTCTTCTTATTTATGTTGAACATTTCTCGAAGTGAATGTTGATGCTTAGTAATAATTGTTAAATACACGCAAAAGTATTATTAAACACCGACATCCGCTTTAACAGAATATAGACTTCTTCGCTCGTTTATGTTTAATATTAGATTTTTTTTTTATAAAAGAATCGATTTTTTTTCGCGTAGAAAAATTCGCCTGTATACATTTTTCAATATGTTCAGTATTATATAGGTATCTATACACAATCTTGTACAAAGTAAAGCATGTAAATGAAGTAATAAAAGATAGAATAAAAACGTCATATATGTAGCCTAAAATATAAAATGACACAAAAGCGATACGCAGAGATGACCTAAAGCGAAATAGGAAATGTTGGACGAAAAATTCAATGACAAGGCGATCAAAATTTCCCCGCGAGCAAGCAATTTCGGTGCCGATGCTCTCGACCGTTATTACGTAACTTTCGAAACCATGAAAGGTTGATCCATATACGTCGTTCATTAAACGGCAATACGTGCTGCGAGCGGGAATATTCTGAATGTTCTGAAGTTTTAACGACACAGCGAAGATAACCATTCGTGTAAGGTTTCTCGCGATTCAGATATCGAAATCATACGTGAGTAATTAATTGCCAGAACGAAGGGAATAAAGAAGCAACCGCGATATAATCCTTTGAGAGGTAAGAAAAATAGCCGTATCGAAAGTTCTGAACAAATTTAATAACGCCACGCTAGAAACTCCCGCAACTTCGATAATAAAATTACTGTTTAAGTATCATCATGGGATAGTCTAGCTCGCGGATATTCCTTTCATGATCTCGTTCTTCTTGTGGTTCTTTAATACGTACATATGTCAGAAAAGCATTACCTATGTACATACATGTATAATTTCTGGGCTGATCATTTTCCAGATATTCCAGGAATATATATCAAACGCGAAGAACGCAAAATAATACTTTGCATATGAATGTATTTTATAATTTTTAATTTGGTAAAGAGGAAAAATTGTAATATTTAATGAGATGATAGAGAATACCACGGAATATTTAAATATCTTTATATCTTTAGTTATTCCTGATTATTATAGAAGATATGAGAAAGTGCATATTAATTGTTTACATTTTATAATTTTAGTGCGCTTAAGATCATCATTTTTAGAATTTTATTTAGTATTGTAGGAAAAATCAGAATAAGATAAACAAATGAAAATATAATGTGAGAAAAGGGATATTGTATATTATATATTAGCAACTGTTCTTGTAAATGCGAAATACCCATGATAAGAATATTTTTCAGAATTTAACGTAGTAAAAAGATACTGTAGAATATAAAATATCTGATCGGGGAATTATAAAACATCAAGACTTTTTGCGATATCTATGTATAAAAATTATTATATACGCACACAACATGCATACTTCAAACGTGTATATTTTAGTTATTCTTTATTTTCTACAAAAAAATCATACACGGATAGGTATTTTTTAGGATTTAATTTAATATAATAGAATTGCAAAGTTGAAGATATTATAAAACGCAAGAAATCGCATGCATCACTTTGATGCTTTTTAAAAGTATTATTAAGAAATATTATAACGAAAACTCTACACTGAAAAAAATTTCTGAAAATGAACGAATCAGAATTTTCTGATTAAATTGATCAAAATTCTAGTTCAGATAATCAAATTCTGATTGAAATAATATTTCTGGTAAATCTACTAGAATTTTTATTTTTACCAGAATTTATTTTTACTAGAATAATTATATCAATCAGAATTCTGATTTGTCCGTTTTCCACCAGAATTACTATTTAAT
>Ga0157364_1009110_pt1 | contig 10282 bp, 13 predicted proteins | sample AttsexASBM2_FD_111476 | JGI IMG/M metagenome (GOLD analysis project Ga0157364, IMG submission 111476) | Fungus gardens microbial communities from leaf cutter ant in Ribeirão Preto, State of São Paulo, Brazil - Atta sexdens ASBM2 | ecosystem: Host-associated > Fungi > Mycelium > Unclassified ... | reverse complement strand
TATCGTAATGAACCCATTTTTCGTCCTCAGTCACAATACGATGCAGAAATCCCTTCCGTCTTTGCCTTTCAAGCAGCTGTTCACAAGCAAACAAACGCCGTTCAACATCTCTCGGCTTCAATTGGTACAGCACCCAATTTCCTTGCTTCTGAATCATTTCCATGGTTTTGAGGCGTTTTGAAATGGCTTGTTGAGTCACTCCCAATTGTGCCAATTCTTCTTGATTTGACACGAGTCTTGCTCATGTAATGCCTCCAATTCTGCATCTTCGAAAATCTTCTCTCTTCCACCGCTATATCGGTCTTCAACAAAATCGTCAAAATCTTCGTTCTTGAAGCGTTGAAACCACTCATAAGACGTTCTTTCACTAATAGCGGCCTCACCATAAGTATTTGAGAGCATTCGATGAGCCTCAGCCATAGATTTCTTCATATTGAAGCAAAAAATTAAAACCTCCCGCAAATGATGAAAATTTGATTCGTAAACTGACATTTTTAATCGAGAATAACTTTATGATGCAGACACAAATCGACTAATGTTTCTTTAAACGAAAGCACGTTGAGCAGCGTTTCGAAGCAGTAATTCCATAATAATTCCATAATATACTTTATGAAAATGCGCGTACACATCAAACAGGACGGCGTATTTCTTTTTGCCAGAATCCAGATTTAAATCGTCGTACGGATAAAATTCTGAATTTAGATATACGTTCACGTTATTCAAATTAACAATTGTCGAACATGCTAACATCTCGTGACATGACATTCTTTCGATCGGTCTGCAAAGCAAAGATAACATATTGCGGTTTCTCAAGTCGCCGTTTTGACAATCCATGAATGCTTGGTTGTATTCTCTACAAAGTATATTCGTACATATCCCACAAGCGAAAACTCATACTCAGATAACGACTGCTTTCCCGCAATACCCGCAGCATTAATAATTTTTTGATCTCGTTTAACATAACGTGAGGCATCCGCTACTGCACTTTGAATAATTTAATCTTAGGCTCATAGGATTTCCCGCCAAGCAATTGTAATCGTTGCGCGCTGGTATCAAAATCAATTCGTGGCGAGCACGCGTTTGTAATCTTCACAAAAGTCTAATAGCATATTGAGCGGTACGTAAAAATTAAAGTATCCTTCCTCCGTATCAGATCTAGAGTTTCATCCTACGTTCAAGGCAATCAAAGCTTTGTCATACATCATCGACACATAGTTTTTGATGGTACTAGTAATTCCAATATTTTTGCGATCAATCTCCACTGTTGAGTTCATATCGAATTTCATCAAATGCCAGGCAATTATTTCCAAGCGTCATCAACATCTGATTGTTTTTCTTCTTCACCGTCTTCCTTCGATATAGAGAAAACTGTCGCATAGCAACGTGTATAAATCCTGCTACTGTATGGATATCCATATCTATGCCCAACATAGTGTTGGCATACGGATTGTACATGTGAGCCTCAATCTTGATGCGGTCAAATAAACCGCGATCTTCCATAGCGCGATTATAACGTTGCAGTTCTTTTGACGCTGCGCCGCTTTGTTACCTTGTTACTATCTTTGCTATCGTTTGCTACCTTGGCTACTCCCGCCGCGCCAGCGACCAATGACTCTAGAATGCCGAGCAGCAATAGAACAGGCAGGACGCTGCTGCGTTTTACTATCAGAAGCTTGCTCTTCTTCTTCTTTTTTGTTTTCAAATCCATACCAAACTTTGTTTTGGCCTTCATAACTGTCCAAACTATATAGCTAACTATAATAACTATATAGTATAATAATAAGTATATTGCCGTTCAGTGAGATCATTGCTGTGCGAATACGCTATGTCATGCTCGCGACACGCAACATCCAATGAATTAATTTCTTGATCATCTCTAGCCAATCGCTTTTCCAATCGCGTTCCCGGATTCCAAAAACTGATATCCAGGAATATGTAGTTCGAAAGGAAGAGCATTTATTGCACGATGTAACAAGTCTCTCGATGACATTCGCTGCAATTCTTTATCAAAGGCGCCGGATCGTCGATATGCGTTTGATAACTCGATAAATTGTAATGCTTTAGGCACCGACGTATTTCCGTATATGTTCAGATAATCTGTTCCACAATAGCTATATGCAATTTTCAAACTTCCGCAGCAGTACAATTTTCGGCATGTATTTTAGCCCTTTTGAGATTAAACTGTGCAGATCCGACACAAGAAACATTTTAATTACTGATCGATTTTGCTCTACGCAACTCTATAAATAAGCCCGCTTGGGATATCGTTTTCAGTATTTTGTGGAAAGAGAAAATATGCGATTCGTGCGCCAGTCGCGGATGATCAAAGTAATGAATCTTGACGGCAAATTGCAAATCGATAGAGATGCGCAAGCATGCTACATGATGACATGCTACCGCCATCTGTACGTGCTGTCATCTGCGGACCATTAAATTGCGGCAAGACGAACGTGTTTATGAGGAACTGTACGATATATGATTTGAGAACGTGTACGTATATTTGAACTGCAAGAACCGAAATATCGATACCAGGCGAATTTGTTAGCACCGATCATGGAAATCGGTTATTTTACATTCTTCAATAACAGTGACGTCATCCATCGAGTGAGGCGCTTCCGAATTCCATTTTATCATCATTTGATGCATGCGACAAGCAATACCTGATAAGAAAGTACTTTGCAATGGAACGACACGCGGACGTGCTCGACTGCTTCTATTTCTATCAGACGTATGCAAAGATACCGAAGCACCTTATACGCGACAATGCAAATCTGTTGATTATGTTCAAACAGGTAACCAATTTGAAACGCGTGTACAACGATCACGTGTACAACGAATACTGATATGTCCTATGAGGATTTCTGCGATTTATGTCGTAAATGTTGGCAAAAGTATGGATTTCTAGTAATTGACAAGAATATATAGTGCGCTTACCGATGGGCGATACAGAAAAGAATTTAATGATTTTGCAATACTGTGATGTGATCAGTTGACTTCGATACGTTGACATGGACAATAACAAAGATCATGAAAAGATAGTTAAGGAGATTTTGAAAACGAGCGATTCGATTCGCAAAAAGTATCGCGCTTTGAAGACTGGTAAAATAGAAGAGGATATTATATTGAAGAAACCTATTATCGACCCGCTGAAACAGATTGTTGAAAACACTGTTGAATACTCTGAAAGATTCTATTATGACTGAAACATTCTTTTCGGGAGAAGACGAGGAACCAAAAGAAAACGACCGAGTGCTTTGAACGACAATCCTATACAGACTTCCACGCCTGTGAAATCAATGTTGATTCAATCGAAAACTATATCATCCACTTTGAACGAAGTGTCTGAAATAATACGACCGCACTGTTTATCGTATGACCATGCTCCCACCGTCGAAGAAATTTTCGAGATTTCCGATGAATCGCTCGTAACATCTATTCGAAACCAGTTTCAAACATCCGAGGGGCAAGAAAAGCTGTATGCAAATTATAGTTCGTTGGAACAGAAATATTTGAAAGCGGTATCCTGCGTAATCCTGAGCGGTAAGAAAGTTGTCAACATAAACGTTGTGTATGGCTTTCAGCGACAAGGGAACAGTGTTTGATAACAAACATATCATTTACACAAAAAACGACGATATAATTATATTAATAGATAGGAAAAAGGTATGATGAAAATGCCGGGCTTGTACAATTTAATTTTCATGAAATTTCCTAACGAAAGTATCTATACGGATAATGACGTACAGACCTAGGAGCATTCTGTTGACGACAAATGCTCACTGGCACGGTCATCAAAGCCAGTAATCAAATAATGGGTAGTAAAGGATACAAGTATAAAAACATAATAGCGCCATTGGTCTCAGGTAAAAAAGTTGAAACAAGAATAAACAAAAGAGTGGATTTATCGCAAAATCGACTATATACTCGACTATATATTGGGACAATCCCAACGAAATAGTGGATCGTTTGCGATTGTTTGAGGCGATTGCGCTAGGCGAGTCACAATGGTCACGACAAGGAGATTCTGTCAAAGAGTTTGTCTGTCGCGAAGCCGGTCTGATTATAAATTAACCGTTCTACATACGTCGTTCAGTTGACATTGCAATACCGATTACAAGTTTGGACTATCGCATGGAGGAGGAAGCGAATCGCACTATCAGTGACGTGAATTGTTCAGAAATTATGTGCGTGATAATGCTCTTTGCGTAGTCGCAGCCGACTTTGATACAAAATCGTGCAAAATTCGATTAGTAGTGCTATCGGTAGACGATGCTGATGCAGCAAACAAACGATACGTGCAACAGAGTGTTCAAGATTTGAAAAATCGTCTGAATGAAATTAAGAGGAAGATTGCAGCCTTACAAAATAATGTGCAAGTTATGCTAACGAACTTGATTCGAAAAGTGCTGAATAATTATCTGCAATGTCTGAGAAACGTGTGCTGATTGAATTGCACGTTCCGGCGAGAAGAAATTTTCTGCAAAGACATGTATACGGATACGATGATCTGTGACAGACAGATGCTTTATATGCGATTCAACAGAAGTTACCACTACATTCTCACCGTTATTGATGACTGAGTAAGCATGCATGGTCGAACCTCGCTTAAAGTCAAGAGTGGGAATGAAGTGATGAAGGCAAAGATAATTCGAGACGATAGAAGATGTGCGAAAAATTTGCATACTGACAGAGGAAAGGAATTTTACAACTCGGATGTGCAGAAATTCTTGAAGAAGCACAATATCAATCATTATTCTATATATTCCGTAATGAAGACTTCGATCGTCGAATGGTTCAACCATACGTTGAAGAACGACATGTGGAAACAATTTACGCACAATGGAAATTACAAATGAGTTGACATCTTGCCGCGTCTCGTATCAAATTATAACGCTCGCAAATATCGAATAATTGATATGCGTCCCGTCGATATTACCCCCGCGATCGTCGACAGGCTCTTAACTACGGTTTACAATCGCATAAAGATTGCAGCACACGAGCGATATAAAGTGGGTGATTCGGTACGCGTGAGCAAATTCAAGACAGTCTTTGATAAAGATTACACGCCGAATTGAAGCACGGTTATGTTTAAAATTATCAAAGCGTAACAAACTAATCCACATATCTTCTGGAAGATTCTCGCGGAGAGTCTCTTGCTGGAGGATTCTACGAATACGAATTGCGTAGCCTCGATTTATCTCGTTGAAAAGATATTGCGCAAGAGGGGGAACAAGGTTTACATAAAATGGTTGGGATTTGACAATTCGCACAATTTGTGAATACATAAAGACAATGTTGTAAAACTTATATTTATTATGAAAATACAAATACGTATTATAAATATCATATACATATTGTATTTACATATTATATATATATATAATATATATTATATATATATATATATTATATATATATACTATACATATTTACATTGTATTTACATATTATACATATTAGGTGTGGGAAAAAGTTTGTGGCGTTTTTTAATGCCATCTAACGGGAAAACGCCACAAACTTTTTCCCATACCAAATATTATATATATATTATATATATATTAAACATACTATATAAATGTGTTTTATTCGGTAATGCCTCCATGGCAGCATATCGATAGAATCTAGCACGATATATTACTTATCATCGTGCGGACTTAGATTTTTGTTTCTGATATCGTGTACATTTCGTGCAATTTTGATATGCATGATTGTCTGCGCGTTATTTCGATTGCGTCATTTAAGCATCGCGTGAAATCTTCGAACGTTATAGACCTCGTTACAATGTTGCTCTTTGCTCTTTGCTCTTTGCTCAATAATACTCTTTGCTTTCTTCGTATTCTTCTTTTCTTCTATGCACAAGGCATACATTTTCCCTCTAAGCCCAACGAATTCGATGGCACCGTTGTTCTCGTCTTTCATAAGGCCATGAACTTTTTTATTTGTGAGCGAAATACTGTACGCGTTGTCGCTAGAGTAATCGCTCGTGTCAAATCTACTTATGTCGCATTTCATGATATCATAGACATTGTCACATTCTGTGATATATGAGGCTATCAATATACATAATTTTGCATTTTTCGCGAAACAGCGATGCCATGTACTCATGGTGAAATTCGTATAAACACGTCTTGGATATGTTGAAGATGCACATATTCACGTATATTGGTTTATCAAACTTCACCTCGAGTTTACGCAATAAGTTCTATCAGATTCTCCGAAAAGACGCTATGGCTGTGGAAATTTGTTTTCGCGATTATTGCTTCAACACCGTATCTATCTTCCCATTGTTAATAACTTTATGTCGACGCGTTCTCTATGATTTTGCCAAATACCACGTTATTCATAAGTTTGCATAAATCTTTTTTAAAATCATTTTTGGCCAAAATTTTAAATTTTATATTTAAAATTTTTATATTTAAAAGTTCTATATAATCGTGTAGCCATAGAGATTGCGCGAATTAGTGATTGCAGTATATAGTGAACCTTTGTGATACGAGACCGTGACGAGTACACTGCTGCAGATTACGATAATGTATGACGTACCGCTATTTATAATGTTGCGAGGATCTTGTCATCGCGTTTGTCAGGTGGTTTCTCGCGCGTTGGACAGAATGATAGGTCAGTGTACGCGTCATGAAAATGCAGGTACTCCGCGTCCACCTCGAGAATATAGCTGAATATACCTGTTACCGAATCTAAGACAATGATAAAGTCAAAATTTTGTACATTGTCGACCTATCGACAATCGGCGTAAGGTTTGTCCCCGCCGTACAAATTGTTGATGTCATCGTACACGAAGTACAATGATAGTTTAAATGGATTGTACGACGACATGTATTTGTTGTCGGCTCGAGCATACCTATTCGAACACTGACTCAGACCACCGCGTATACCGCGCTCGATAAACATGATCATATCAATGTCGGAGTAAGTAGTTCAAATCTTACACCTGTGTGCTTTAACATGGCGTTCTACGTGAAGCTTGGGAAGGTGTAATAATACGCGGGGTCGAGCCCATAATTCGCGATGCAACTGAAATTGTGGAAATTCTCAAAGACATCGGCCAACAACAATATGTCCGTTTTCAGATATAAGTCACTATATTCACCGAATGTCCGGATGGAGAACCGCTGCTACACGTTGACGGTGTGCTCGTAAGTGTTCTCAGATACCGTGTCGTCTGTCAATGAATTGTAAAATGATTCGCGAAGCTGAAACATAGCTTCTCAAACTTTTCGACACAGTCAATATAATCGTACGGAAAGATACCCTTTCGTGTCAAAAAATTAAAATTTTCTTCTGGATAAATTGGAAAATTCGTGTTGCAATATCCATAGCTTATCTTTATTGAGAAAAGATGTCAATTTGTCCAAACTAGAAACGAGAAATCAGAATGAATCTATAAACCGTGATTTTACACAATTTTTTTTATCAATTTTGATAAAAATTAATCTATCGACATGTTTAGTAAACGAGATATATTTTTCTTTTGTTATCGGTAAAAAATCAACATACGCGGTGGCCATTTCCTTGATGACGAAATGCATCGTAACCTAATAAGTTATGGAAAACGGATATGCAGTGCGAATCCCTATAATTTAGATTATAATTTGTGCGCGGGACCTCTGTATCGCCCGGTTAAGTGGCAGTGATCGCGTATCATCCCGCATATCATCTGGTGCAAACAGTTTCTTGCATATGTGTGTGCATATGGCAGTGCGTGGCGTTGTTATATTTTTGCCAATCGTTTCGCATGAAATCCGCCATAGGTACGTTAGCCGAAATTATAAACTGTACATTGTGCACCAAATTTCTGAGTTCTTTCTTGAATCACGCTATACAGTCCTGATTACGGCGAAAACGATAGCTGACAATGAGCTGTCGTACGAGCAGTGCATGTAATATCTGATTAGACACGCTGTGATGATGATACGTGTAGGATTCCCATCCATCTTTTCCAATATATTATATTCCAGATCAACGTAAACGATGAACGGGAGTTTTCCTTCTTGCAGTGGTTGCCAAAATTCAGCCGTTTACCGTTCTCGCTCGCGATAGTCTGATCGCGCAATCGTTTAGTTTTCCACAGTCCTCGCTGTGGATCTCCAATTTAGCGCTCGAACTAAAACAGTAGAGGAAAAAACCGCGCATTAATTATTATTATTATTATTATTATTATTATTATTATTATTATTATTATTATTATTATTATTATTATTATTATTATTATTATTATTATTATTATTATTATTATTATTATTATTATTACATACCTATTGCAGAAATATTTTCTGTTCTTTTTTCTTATAAATTGTGAGCTGATTAATCGAGATAGATTCTTGATGAGCGCAAAGTATTCCGCGTTGTCATCCTCCACGTACAAGAGGTTTATGTGCTCCTCTTTCGGCGAGTCGTATCGATACAATCTTCTTTTCATTGGTGTAGATATGGAAATGTCATTCAAAGTTTCGAATTTCTTAATTTGACTTAATGTCATTGAAAATTCGATGTCCGCGAGATTTAGAATCGATGTATAATCGATGCGGATACGAGGATTTCCTGTTCTACATGTTTTTGAGCCGGGTGAAGAACGGCTACAACAGATCATGCGAAACACGCATTGTTCGTATTTTGCACGTTAATTACCGCTCTCTTTAGCATAACTTCACGCGGGAATTTGATATGATATCCCGTGCGCAGAGGATTGTGCTTGTTTGCGTTCATCGTTAAATTTAATACGCGACAGTAAACTACATTGAAATAATCTATTATAAATAAAGGACTCAGAGCAAAAGCAAAATGTACTTCGCTAATATTGTGAATTACAAAAACATTATATTTAACAAAATAATATATATATGTTTCAACCTTATATCAGGTTATTTTCAATATTAAAACTAGCGTTTATATTAAAATAATGACATAATAAAAATTCTAAAAACGACTAACGCATATAAAAAACCTCAATATTTACGAAACAACGTGTAATCTGATAATCTTGATATGGCCGCAAGAAGTAATAGACTCTCCTTTTACATCTGTCCATAATGTCAATTCAGGAGTGCATCTTATCTCGATAAAAAGTATACGTTCGGTATAATAATTTACCATAGTATGTGGTTGTTGGATCTCTTATTAAACGCCTAAAGCTACACTTGTCCATCAAATCGTGATGAAGTATTGCTATGTAAAATAATATTGTACATAAAGTAAGAATTGAAATTAAAGAGAATTTAATGCAAATTAAAATGTCGCACGACTCGTATCATACCTATATTACTACTAACAAAGATGATCAGAATTACAATGCATAATAGTGTATAAAACAAGCAGTGCTGAGACCAGAACTCCAAAGGTATAAATTGCGATCTACTTCCGTGTCTGTTGATAACTTATTTCAAACTGATACAGTATCAAGCAATGAAAAAAATCATTAAATATGAGTGGTGCGGAAGAAAAGGGAAAGATGACGAGAAACATTTTAGGAAGGGGAAAATGCTTGTATAACGGAATAGTATATTTCTGTAACGATTCTGTGTCGCTTTGTAAATTAAGTCCATTTTTTTGTCTCTTTATAAAAATCATCTCGGAAGTCTTCTATTCCTTTGTAAGATGGTTTCCTATCTAATCTTTTGTTCCTTTGTAAGATGGTTCCCTATCTAAAATTTTAACCTTGTTCCAATCAAAATTATGATGAAGTGAGATCCGGTGATTAGATATGACATTTGGTGAGCCTAATTTTTTATTAATTTATTCGACGAATTCTGCAATTCTTGTTTTCAATTGCCTTGTCTGCCAATGTATGATGCATCACAATCGTTGAGATCCTATAAACAACATCATGATGTGATGCTGTTTCAAAAATATTTTCTTTATCAGTTGTGATGTATTTTTTTAGAGTATCCGAATCGTAAATACCGGTTTTAAATTGACACTTCTAGCTATGTTGAAAAAGATTCAAAGATGATTCTTACAAAAGGTACAATTAAGTATTTATTAGAGTCTTTAGTTCGAATTTTGATGGATTTAATCTTATAAGAATGGAACTTAATTCTCATTTGGATTGTGGAGAATATAAAAGGAAGAAGATATTCGTTTCTCAACAAAATCTCTCTCTCTCTCTCTCTCTCTCTCTCTCTCTCTCTATATATATATATATATATATATCATATAATGTAACATAACAAAATCTCTCTCTCTCTCTCTCTCTCTCTCTCTCTCTCTCTCTCTCTCTATATATATATATATATATAAATAATATTCTTATAATGGAATTTCGGGT
>Ga0157364_1009109_pt1 | contig 10283 bp, 2 predicted proteins | sample AttsexASBM2_FD_111476 | JGI IMG/M metagenome (GOLD analysis project Ga0157364, IMG submission 111476) | Fungus gardens microbial communities from leaf cutter ant in Ribeirão Preto, State of São Paulo, Brazil - Atta sexdens ASBM2 | ecosystem: Host-associated > Fungi > Mycelium > Unclassified ... | reverse complement strand
CCTATGTAATATGACACACTATCCGGACAATTAGTTTCGTAATTGCACAGTTTCATTTTGTTTTCGTAAAATATATGGAAAGCATGGTTTTGTTAAAATATTTAAAAATTTAGCTAGATACAAGTAACAAAATAATTTTGTTAGACTGTCAAAATAATTATGTAGCTGGTTTCTAGAGTGTTAAAATTTTTGTCGTGAGAATTCTACGCAATTATTTTGATGACTTAATAAAATTATATTTTCAAATCTATATCTAAATTTTTAGGTATTTAGTAAAACCGTTCTTGTTGTAAAAATTACTAGAGTGAACATTATTATTATTAAAATGATAATGTTATTAAAATATAAAATAATAAATAAATATAGCAAGATTTAAAATTAATGTAATGTAATTTTGTGTTTATTAATGTAATGCAATTAATGTAATTTTAATAAACAGTTGGAAAATTTCTATTAAATTTAACATATTTTACATATATATCCCAAATGGTTTACTCAAATTTTTTTTGTTAAATTAATACAAGAAGTTTTTCGAATAATATGTAAAAAATTAATACAAAGAACGTAATATTGACACAATTTCTAACCAATCATATTTTTTCATTAACATTAACATTCATAATATGTTAAATTAATACACTTTATTCATTTATCTTAGAATTTTCCTTTTAAAAAATATTATTTTTATATTATTCGTTCACTTATTTATAAATTGTGTTTTTTTAACACTAAGAGAAAGTTGAATATCAATTCTGACACAAAATATTCAAATAACGCGATCATATAACGTTAAATTAACACTCAGATATGTTAAAACTTCATAAAATTTTATTAAAGATTTGATAAAAGACCTGAGTGGAGTTTTCTATAAATATAAAATATTTTTTATTATATAATAGAATTTATTATATAAAGTTAGAATATCATACAATTTATCAGTAATATATATATATATATATATATATATATATATATATATATATATACATGATTGCAGCCACAATCATGTAATAAACCAATCTTTGCAATTCTTCGGAAAATCTCTGATTATTTTGAATCCAACATAACAGAAAGCTCTGCTTGCGCAATGGAAAATAAACTTCGCGAACTTTCAAAAGATATCTGACATTCTTTAGAAATGGAATCGGTTTTCGTAGCACAACCGGAGGACGGCAGCCATACGTATTCTTCCTCAGAGACGACAGTTATCAGACAGAAAACAAAGGAAGCGTAACGATGAATAAAAAGAAACCTTTATCCGTCTCCAATCCCTCGAAACTCGGCAGAAGCAATTATACGCAGCTGGCGCGGCTGCGACGTCAAATCGATCGGGCCCGATTTGAACGATGAATGTCGAATAAAATCGACCGAAGAATAGCTACGGGGTCATCAATATCTCAATATAGTGGATATCGTCAATACTTTTATCTCGTTATTTCGACATTAATACTCGCTTCTCGATGTCAGAAACTGATAGTATGTTTTTAAACTGCGCGTCAATAATCGGGGACAAGAAATTTATCGATTTATTTTTGGATGCATCCCTTGAGATATTCTAAATTCTAAAATTATGAACCGGATAAATGCACGGAAAGAAGAAGTATCTAAAAATTTGACCTGGATACGGATCTCAAAATAATTTTATTGGACTATTAAGATAACATTATGCAGGACGTTCAAGTTGGTTGGTCATAACTTTTTGTAGGATTGCTAATTATGTTCGAGTTTCTCACATGATTACAGCCTTGACTATAAATATGAAATATCTTCATATGGATAAAACAATTTTGCTGAAATTTCTAAACATTTAGCTTGATTTTGTTGTAAATTATCATCAAAATAATTACATAGAATACTCAAACTGAGCATCAAAATTTTTTGCAACATTGCTTATTATATTTGAGTTTCCTACAGATTTATTTTGGTGATAGTTTTACAAAATTATTCAGATCTATATCTTCTTAAATTTTTAGATACTTCAGTAAAAAAGTTTCGTTCTTTCAATATCTAATAAAAATAAATTGAAAAACGATTTTATTAAAAAATAATATTTACTTTAATAACAATTTTAATATTTCATTAGCTCTTCTTTGATTTTTTTATTACTGTTTTTTCCAAGAAGAATACAATAAATTGAAGTCAAGACTAATTTTAATGAACAAAATTATTTTCAGATCTATATCTAAATTTTTTTTAGAAATTTCAACAAAATTGTTCTTTCTATGTATGAACCAACAGAATTTTAATACACATTTTTTTTTTAAACAGTCGTTGCATTTTACAATGCAATAAGCAGTTATTACTACTGAATACAAAGAAGCACATTCGAGACAGCTACACAAGGAGAATCGGGGATCAACGGCGCCCAGAGAATCTCCGCGATTCGACATGCTCGTTTTCCTCCACGGGCACGACCCAGTTCTCGAAAGGAGTCACAGCTAGTAACCATCTACGTATTTCTACGCATTGTGTGCCTGAAAGTTCCCGCCTTCGTTGCCGCCATAATCGTGAAGAACGTCGATCCAAAGCATGTTTTGTACTTAGTATCGCGATGCATCGTACATATGCAAGTCTACGAGGGGAAAGGGTGAACAGAAGGAAATCGAGGCAGTATGCTCTAAGGCACCCCCGGAGAGTCAACGGCGCGACATTAGAGGACGGAAGTTTCACAATTTGTTCTCGGCGCAGTGCGGTCTCAAAATGCCCGAGTGGAGCAATCAAGCCTTCGCTGTCCCGGGAGAAAGACGTTCATTTTTTACCTTTGTCCCAGACACGATGCGACGGACCGGCGGAGAAAACCGACTGAATTTATCCCGGCCGCTGGCTTGGTCGACCTCGTATCTCGTAAGTGAAGCTCCGCTGGCCGACCAGCAATTTGTACTGCTCGATACTTTCGTATGCAAATCGTGAGACAGTAAGGTAGCGTTTCTGACCGCTCACGACAAAGTTCGCGAGCGAGCGGCAGTTGCGTTCCATGTTTGCTGTTTTTCTTGATTATAAATTGCAACCTTTACAAAGGCTTTCTTGACAGCATTATCGTTATTAATATAATGGTAAGACAAGTACGAAAAGAACAGTTCTTCTGAAGTACTTCAAAATTTATATACTAGATACAGATCTGAAAATAATTTTGTTTGGCTCATCGAAATAATTATGTAAGTGGTTACAAACAGTTTTGATATTTTAACAACAAGCTTGAACGTTCCATGTAAGAATACCAGATATAAAATTCCTGTGGATTCGTTTAAACTCCTGTGATCAAATTGATTCCAAATTTTAAAAACTAGTAAATCCGTTAGAAATTTACCGCCAATATGAAATTGATCACAAAATCAATCATCATTATGTGCAATGTTACATCTTGTATTCTCATATCATGGAGCATCATTATTTTAATTAGTTCAACAGTTTAGCAAAATTTTTAGATATTTTAGCAAAATCTTATCCTTTCTGTATAGATATAAAAATGATAAAATCAGAGAAAAGGGAGAAACAAATAGACGAAAGTAGATGAAAAAATTGAAAAAGAGAAAAAATTGAAAAAAATTGATGAAGAGAAAAATACGATATATGATCGTGAGCTTGTAACGTAAAAATATATTATGATATACATATATTACGTTCTGCTACAAGGAATTTATTCAAATCGAAAAGCATGCATATAGTATCATTGCGTTTCAAATCTTCAAGGTTATCTGAAGTGAAGCTTTCTTGAAATGTTCCAATCGTTGGAAATGTGGTAAGCCTTTAAGATCTACAACAACTTCCGAGCTTTTAAATCTTCCGAGATCTTCAAAACTTTCAGTATTTTCAAGATCTTTGCAACTTTCCAGGATATTCAAGACCCGTATGGCTGTGAGGTATTTGAACAATCTTACAGTGACATGAAATTTCTTATCATAACTTTAGAAATGTTGACACTTATCACGTTATGCGATAACGATTTAACACGATCAAAAAGTTATCGTCCTTTCTATTAAGTAAACATTCCAATAGTCATGCAAGTGTGTTATACAATTTTGGCTGTAAGTATAAAGTACTTTCAATTATTGTGTTTTCTTGGAAAAGGCGATATAATAATAAGAACTAAAGGCAGACTAATAAATTAGTAAAATTATAAAAATAAATATTTCAATGTGAAAATATTTTTAATTTATTTTTCATTAGATATAGGACGTTTACGTCAATTTATGTATAAAATTAACGATTTTACTGAAATATTTAGGTGAATATCTAGATAAATACAGATCTGAAAATAATTTGTTAGACCATCAAAATAATTTTATATATGGAACAAACGATTTTATTAAACCGAAAATTTAGTTAGATATAGATACGAAAATAATTTTCTTATACTATCAAAATTATTTATGTAAAACATTTAAGCATAATGAGCAATGCTGCAAAAAATGTTGACGTTCTAGCAACCAGCTCGAATGTTCTATATAATTATTTTAATGATTTAACAAAATTTATTTTCAAATTTGTATCCAGCTAAATTTTTATATGCTTTAACAAAGCCGTTCTTTTCGTGTAAAAAATCGAAATATAATGAGCTGCAAAAAATGTTGACATTCTAACAATCAATTTAAGCGTTCTACATAATTTTGATAGTTCACAATAAAATTATTTTCAGACCTGTTATGATCCAGTTAAATTTTTAAATACTTCAGCAAAACCGTTTTTTCCGTTTATAGATTGTATAAATTAATGGAAGAAATATCAATTATTCCTTATTATTATTTATTTTCTTACATTATTCATTATCTTCATAGTAAAAAGGACAAAGTGCATATGTTTTCGATAGCGGAAAGGATGGGATAAGATATTACAATAAGCTCGGGATCATGCCTCAACGTTGCGAAATCGATCGAGTAGCCAGTTTCCGAGAGCGCGTCTGGTCCAAATATTTGCGGGAGCCGTTCGTGCGGTAGGAACCCATTGCACTTCCGGCGAAGCGTGTAAAGCGAGACGCTACGAAGGGAGGCCAAACGCCGCGGTACAGCCAGCGAAGATTTTCCAAGCTAAAAGGTTACATTGCAACACACACCATCCCGCCGACGCTGTATGCCTTATGGATTAATCTGAGAGGGTCACCGTTTGACTTTTAGCAATATTTAGACACCGTGGCAGTTTAATGGATCCGCAAGAAGTGTGTTTGTCCATATGCATCATGATATAATCGATTCGATGTGCGATTTCGACATCAGTTTGTCTAAATTCAAATGTCACCCGATGCTTTAAATATACTTATCCGTCTATTTCACAAATAGAATCTAACATTATATACATTGTAAGTATAATTAAAGTGCTACACACTATACAAATATATATAAACTAGTCAAGGACTAACTTTAAAAAGTTCAATAACAATATGATGATGAAAAAGGCAAATCAGAGTCGAATCTTTAAAATATAACCATATAAAAATTATTAATAGGAGTTAAATATATATATATATAATGGAAAACTGAAGTATTATTACATGTTTCGACTCTTAGATTGATCCATCTTCAGATATTCTCCTCTTCACACTTAAAGTTACCATCGTCAGAAATAAAAAAATCATGATAATGTGTTTCATCTTGTGTAGCAATCCTGATGAAAACAATTACTCACAAACGATTTGCTGACCGATTGTTAAGAATTTTGTGAAGATTTGATAAAAAAACAGATTCTTTCATCAATAAATAAACTTGAATATTATCTTGATAATTAACTTGAATAAATAAAATTCTTTAAGGAAATTATCTTTTTTTGATTAAAATTCTAAAAAAAGATTAATAGTAACTTGAATAAATAAAATTAGACGAAGAGTCGTGTTACAATAAACGCTTAATTTCCGAGTTGTTAAACATCAAAAAACAGAAAAACAGTTTCAATTTGCAAATAGACACCGAGAGTCTTGAAGTGTATATGCTGATCATAAACAAAATTTGATATTGTTTTTATCGAGTTTTTTTGTCAATCTATTAATCGTCTCAGATGATGACAACCTACCTTATCGTTAGCAACGTTCAAATAATATCTTCGAAAGATTCGACAGACACATATAGTTCGCTATTATACTAACTATAATATTAAGTATATCTATCGTCATCATTTGACTGATGTATTTTTCATTCTACATTTTTAATAATAATTTGGACGATGTATTCTTCTTATGAAATGATAATTACAATCTTACGGGTAAGTGTTTTATCGAAATAATGCGGTTGTTTACTTTTTATAGGATTTTAATTAAAAAACGACAATTTCTTTAAAGAATTTTATTTATTCAAATTAATTATGTATTGGTGAAAGAATCTGCTTTTTTATCTTCACAAAATTCTTAACAATCAGTCAGCAAATCGTTTGTGAGTAATTAGTGTCTTTCATACACATTCATCAGGATCACTATACAAGTTGAAACACATTTATCATAGTTTTTTTTATTTCTGCCGATGGTAACTAATTTTAAATGTGAAGAAGAGAATATTTAAAGATAGCTCAACCTAAGATCCGAAACATGTAATAATATTTCAGTTTTCCATTATGTATGTATTTAACTCCTATTAATAATTTGTATTCGTTTATAAAAAATCGACTCTATTTGCCTTTTTTATTGTCATATTATACAAATACATAGAAACAGGACAAAGAGGGGGTTCACAGCACGTATCTTCGATGCTAAGAGGCTCTGAAAGTTTTAAACACCAGACATAATGAGAGAACAGAGATAGCGATAGAAATAATTGTGGAGTATAGAGAATAGAAGGCCGAACTTACATGGACGAGGCCATCAAAAAGCGTGGTCAAAAATGATCATCTGAATTAGTTCGATCGAGATGTCGCTTTCGTTCCACCACATCGTTCTCAGTTTGCATGATAGGTCATACCAATTTTACATAAAGAATGCTCTATACTTCTTCATGCAGTTTTAATGATAATTTACATCTTCCTGTTACTGTCAGAGCATAATGCCAAAGAATAATGTCTCTATTCTTAGGTTATGTGTGTTTGGTTGTGTGCGTAAGCATATATGAGAGGAGTTTTGCGATTCGAACGCCGCCTACTGAGCAACACCAATACCAATTCAGAAACCTAACTACACTTTTCAAAGGCTAGTTCGGCCTCCTATATTCTCTATACTCCATGGAAATAACGATTTCGACACCCAAAATAAAATATTCCGGCGTTTAGCGGTCTGTGTTAATGTCAGAGGGTTTTTCCATTTATATATTGTACGACCTCAAGAAGATACTTTACAAAGTAAAAGAATTTCGTACAACTATAGAGTGCTACATTTAAGATTGTAATCCTCTTAATTTCTGCTAGAAGATTGTCTTGCATGTACTGACATGCACGTGTAATTATGATATGTAAATATGACAAATATATTCTAACAAATAAGCCGATAGTATCTTGTATATCCTCATTCCTTCTATTTCAAAAAGCTATTTGAGTTATTAATGGAATTTTCTATAGAGGAATTTATTTCCATCATAGCTCATGCCTAATTTTTATAGATGAGTGTTGTAATTATATATGCGCCTGATTCATGTAAGATATTTTGCTTAGAGGAAATACTAAGAGGAATCCCCCTATCTATCTTCGCAAAATTTTTTTTTAGGACGAGTCTATCAGAAATTATATATTCCGATGTATTCGATTTCTGATAGGTTGAAATCTTATTATTTCTATCGCTATCGCTATTCCTCGCATTATCTCTTGGGCTTTACTTAAATTATCTATTATATTTATATTTATAATTATTATATATATATATATATTTATAATTATTCTATTTATAAATTAATCTTTATCCAATTTAATTTACACATGCAAATGATATTCATTTATATTTCATTTACACTTCATAAAAGTAATAATTTAAATTTAATAAAATCTTTAATGTGTAATTATATATCGATAATGCAATTGTTTTCTTTGTATTTTTTTTAAATCAAATTTTATATAATATATTCTTTTTATGATAGTGATACATAATTAGCAGCTCGTGGGCCGCATCCAGCTCGCAAGACTTTCTACTTCAACTCGCGATATCTAAATCTGATCGATGAAAAAAAAATGAAAAATAAGCTGAATTATTAATACCGAATTATTTTGATGTATAACGTAGAACAATATATGATATTTATGATACAATCTATTTATATATATATAAAATATTATTATATATAATATACATATATAATATACATATAATAATATATTATATAATAAAATAAATATAATTTTAATTATTCTGTTTTCTTATATTTTTTTAAATCCTTTAAAGCTTTTTTAATACGAACTTTATGAAAAGATATGGCCTCAAAAATCCTTTGCACAGCCCTGCATGGAAAGGATGATTTTACTAAATATCTGAAAATTTAGCTAACTCTATAGATCTGAAAATAATTTTGGACTATCAAAACGCTTCAGTTCTTTGCTAAAATAATAAAACTTTTTGCAGCATCAATGGTTAAGCATTTTAAATAATTATTTTGACGATCTAATAAAATTATATCCCATTTTATATCTAATTAAATTTTTAAATACTTTAGCTAAACTATTCCTTTTCATGTATAATTAAATAAAGCTTCTCTGAAGAGAGAAAATGCGATTTATATTTTTATTTTAAAGTTCTTTAAACTTTATGTATATATTATATTACAAGTATAAAAATTTCAGCGTACATTCCTCAAAAATATAAAAATTCCATGAGGGATGTAAAGACATAAAATAGTGTGAAATAATATTCGTGAGTTTTCACTGCCGCGTTACTCTTGTAAGAAGCAGGATGTATGCGGCAGATTTCTCTGACGTAGAAATTGCATTAATATGATATTTCATGTGCCATATTTCAATGTTGCAACGTCCTTTTCTCTGTTTCTCAAATCATTATGGACGAAGTATGAAAAATGAATTATTCTTATAAAATTTGTTTACTTATAAAAAATACACACAAATTTTATTGTATTGTTGAAGATTATAGAAAATTAATTTGACATTAAGTAATAATCGGTGATAAATAAACAAGTAAAAACATACGACATTTTTCTGGAACATCTACTATGTACTCTTTTTGCTCTTTTTTTTCTATGAAAGCACGAAAGTTTTCGTTTGGATTTCGACAAACGCAAAGAATGATTGATTACTTCTCGATACTTGTAGTCGGGCACAAAAATATTGATGTTGATCGTAATTCGATCACACAGTGAGCTTTATGATGTCGCTTTTATTTTTGGTAATATAATATAAGTTTTATTTTAAAGAGATCGTTTATGCATATAAATTTAAAATAAATATTTCAAGAAAAAAATATTTACTTCATATACTTTTCATATTTTCTATTTTTATTAAATTTATATTATTATAAGTTTAAAAAAAAAGAAAAAAGAATTATTTTTTTATTTGTAATATAAAAGGCTGAAAAATTAATTAAACTATTATAATTTAAAATAATGGATCGATCTTTCAAGAGATAAAAAGATTAAAATATAATAATACTTTTAACATAATTATTGTACTTGCATGCTGTGCCGAGCTGAAGAATATATTACGTATTTTTTAATAAAATAAAAAATTGCAGATTTTTCTATATTGTATTTGAAAATAATACTAAAAAAGTGGTGGTGTTTTAGAGGCTATTATTAAAAATTATTTCAATAAAAAATAGACATGTTTTTAAAACATAATTAGAATAAAATTTTCATTTAAATAATTAGAAAAAAATTTTCATTTTTTAAATTATAAAATTATATTCTCAAACATAAACATTGAACTATTTTATATGTACATAACATTAATTTTTATACGCGCGCGAAAAATATTTGAATTTAAATTACTTTTTGCAGAGACTATACAACATCTGATACATTCTTTAAAGGTTTGCTGCGATAGAAACATATAAGACTCTTACAACAGGTTCTTACTAACATGCACAAAGAAATTGACATGCTCTCATTTAAATGGATATCACTGTATTGGAGGCTTTGTGACGGTATGTATCAGCCAATCCTTCCATCTCGGCATCTTTTGAAATGTTTATCGTGAAGTTATTCCGAGGATGGAACAAACGGCCTAACATAAGCAAACTTTGCAGCGGAACGGCAGCTGATGCTGACTTTAGCTGTTAACCTACCGCGGATTAATCCGGCAATGCCGTTTGTGTGGCTGAGGCATTGTAGGAAGAAAGCTTCCTCGATAAACATGTCTCGGTGCAGCTTTAGAATAAGATGACCGATTAAAAAAAAAAAAAAAAAAAAAAAAAAAAAAAATAAAAAAATTTTTTTTTT
>Ga0157364_1009108_pt1 | contig 10283 bp, 8 predicted proteins | sample AttsexASBM2_FD_111476 | JGI IMG/M metagenome (GOLD analysis project Ga0157364, IMG submission 111476) | Fungus gardens microbial communities from leaf cutter ant in Ribeirão Preto, State of São Paulo, Brazil - Atta sexdens ASBM2 | ecosystem: Host-associated > Fungi > Mycelium > Unclassified ... | reverse complement strand
ATAAAAATATCGAGTATCTCAATCGAGGTAAAAAAATGAGTTGATTTATTAAAATATTGAGCATCTTAATCGAGATGAAAATTACAAAAGTGAGCGAATTTACTAGAGTACTAGTAGTATATTTATAATTTCATTGATCAATATTAACACTTAATAAATTTGCTCACTTTTGTGATTTTCATCATTTCAAGATAGAGAGAGAAAAAATCGACTCCCTGGAGATTGTTTAAGATCTTTCAATACAATTCTTGAGATTTTTAATCTTCCGCCAACTGGGATCTTTAAATTAAAGGCATCGTCGATTATTTCAAATGTGAATTTTGGTAAATTTAAAGCTATAAAAAAATACATAAAATACAATTCGATTTTATGGAGTAAAAACTATAATTATTAAGCATTGGCAAGTACTAAAATTTTTGCAAATTTTTATATAATCGTTCGGAACGTTCGGAACAATAAAAAATTTACTGTTTTTTGAAGATCCCTGTTACTGACGGAAGAGTATTAAAATTCATGTTGCAGAGGATTAATATTTGTCTTAATTTTTCTGCCGATGCATAATTTTTCATTTTTTCGCAAGATCTTCGCTAAAAATATATAATCAAAAACTAGATAAAATCTATGCAAAGCTATCCTTCATTGTTCGATGAGTGTGGATTTAAAATATCATAAAGAGATTCGCACAAATATAAAAATTTGTATTGTTATTAATTCGAAATTGGGTACCCATACATTGACAGAAGGTCAATAAAATAACACACTATACCGAATTAGAGCTTCAAATTGTTACGCGGAAAATCGTCGCTTCTCTTTCACTTTCTGTTAATTATTTTATCTCGTTGTGTTAGCACTTTTATTTCTAAACGCGCTGAGCTCATCGTTCCCCGAGATCCCTCGTATAGGATCGCTCGACACAAGACGCCCACGTTACAGCGTCGGCGGATGCTCGATGATTACGGCAATCGTTATGTATATACATCATCAATAATTTACCTCTTGGATCTTGTAGCTGGTGCGGATAGTTTTACGCCTGGTGGTGGTAATCTCATAAGTTTCCTCAACGGTGGGTGTCCCATCATCGTCGTTGACGTTACTGGTAATGACGCCGCCGCCGTCGTCGGCCCTCATTAAAGCGTCCGCTTCGTTCATCGCGACGTTCTCTGTGTCCACTTCCATCGAGGAACAAGAAACGTGCCTCTAGTCAAACCGATCTAAGAAAGTCCCGTAGAGATTTCGCTATGAACGGGAGCTACGAGAAGCGCGATAAATACGAGCCGTCCTGCCTACCGCGCGGTCCACCAGATCGGTCCGATTTCGGCTAGCGCTTGGCGATAAAGTTTTACAGCGCCGCGAGACTATTCCGGGAGTCCAAGTTCCGCGCGGAGCGGCGAGGCTGGCAGTACTAAAGCACCGCGCCGTGGAAACCCGCGCGACGGACGAGATCCCGCGCGCGTCTTTCGACGGCGAAAATAGAATCCTGTGGTTTCCCGCAGGAACCCAGTAGCTCGCGCGCGTCATACTGCCATTTTATTACAACATTTGTGGACACTTCAAGTAGCTGAAACTTATATCGAAAGAATTTTGAAAAACATCGAACCGCATCCTCGAGGATAGATAGGATTTTTTAGGACTATGGATTTTGAGGACGAAAATATGGACTAAAAGAGAGACTCGAGGAGTTTACCTTTTTCATGTCTGTCTATTTTACAGCTTGTAAAATATTAAATATTTAAATTTTGAATATACAACGCGATACTATTTAATGTCACATTAGATCCATAATACACTTATTGTTATAAGGCACATGTACTTCGAACATTATATCCGCGAAAGTGTAATAAAATCTTATTCGATAGAATATAAATCTATAAAAATGTATCTTAACGCTGCAATATGGAATGGCAGTATCGTAATATAACGTCATATTAAATCTTTGAAAATTCGATAAAATATCTAATACTAAATTATACAGTCAATAAATTTGACTTTCCTAAGCTCTTATATTGTGTAGTTATTTTTTCAATGGCACTGTTTCTTTTGAGACTAAATTAATTATGCATCTTGATGTTTACAATTGATGTATGTACGCACATAAACGTGAACGCATATGTTTATAAAAGATGTTTTGAATTTCATCACCGATGAAATTATTATAATGATGATTATTATGACCGAGGATTTATTGTAAGAGTAGAATATTTGAGGATAAAATCTGAGCCGTCTGATGGTTTAGAAACACCGGTATTCATAATTATGCCTGTGATTAAGCTCGTCGGTGTTACATCGAATGCTGGATTCCAACATGTTATGCCCTCTGCTGCGATTCTCTTGTCGTTCATATGAGTCATTTCTTGTTCAGATCGCTCCTCAATGATTATCTGATCACCATTGGACATATTTAAGTCTATAGACGTCAGTGGTGCAGCCACATAAAAAGGAACATCGTGATATTTAGCGAGAATTGCAATCTGTAATCAATAAAAATAGTTATGCAATATGCATAGTGTGTATCGTACACATAAATATTGGATACGTAGTTTGGAAATATTCGGAATGACTTCCAATCGGAATCTATTCAGAATAATTCCATAATGCCCTGATATCTGAAGATAAACCAGTTATTTTTGGAGCAATTATTATCTTTTATCGTGATTCTACCTGTAATATTCTGTAATATTTTGAATTAAGATAGTCGGGACTGATAAGTTACCTGATAAGTTCCAATTTTATTTGCGGTGTCACCATTTGCGGCGATCCTGTCTGCGCCTACAACAACAGCGGTAATCTGTTTCGTTTTCATTAACGCTGCGACCATGTCGTCGCAAATTAGAGTTGCTGGTATATTGTCGTGTACCAATTCATAAGCGGTTAAACGTGCGCCTTGATTATATGGTCTGGTCTCGGTGCAATAAACGTGCTCTGAAACAAATAGATAAGAAATAGATTGAGAAATGTGTCTTACTCACCCGACCAAAATAAGGTTTTCTAAAACAAATTATATTTACCGAGTCTTCCCCTTTCGTGAAGAGATCTGATAACGCCTAAAGCTGTGCCATATCCGGCGGTAGCAAGACTCCCGGTATTGCAATGGGTGAGCACTCTGACAGAACTTCCCTCAGGCACATTACGTAGAATTTCGTCTGCTCCAAATTTCCCGATTGCTTTATTGTCCTTTATATCGTCCATCAGCATCTTATCTATTCGGTCTATGAATCTATAACATAAGTTTCAAAATAATGTAAATCTGACTGCTCATATCTTTCTCCAAAGATATAAAGTCATAAGTACTCGTCTTTCATCTGGGATAGTGTGAACTCGTCAGAATAACTCAAATAATCTGCTATTTCTGTGAAGAAGTTAGCTGCTTTGTTCATGTTGACTGCAGTGGGACGTGCCGTTACCAGGTAATTCATGTTATCTTTGATAGTCCGAAAAAGAGCCTTTTTGTCATCATAGTTTGGATGTTGAAGAATTTCTACTGCCACACTGAGGCTGCCCACGATAGCTATAGCTGGTGCGCCTCGTACCTGTAGTTATCAAATATTTACTGTAAAATATAATCAATTATATGATCTATACTTAAAAATTTCAGGTACATTCATAGCTGCATAACATTTCAGATACTAAATCAACAAAAAAGGAGAAAAAACAAAAAGAAAAAGCAAGAGGTAGAATAAATATTCAGGAAATATATAGTTTGAGACTTTTTTTTTTAGATGTGAGACTTAATATTATTATAGGTACATTCTGCATGATGCACACTGCATAATGTATTGTTTTATTTTTCGTAGACATTTACTTATGTTTTATTAGATTAATCACAGCTTGTATTTAATTCAGCCTAATTGGAGAGTTAAATAATTTAATAAATAAAGCAAGATATAAGAATTTTCATGAAAGAAAAATCAAAATAGAGTTATAAGAACCAAATATAATTAATGAGCAAAATTATTCATACATTGTTCATACATTGTGTTTTAAATATCAGAAATGCTATGCAAATGGTTTGGTTTTGAGTCATCCTCAGCCCAGGAATTAAACAAAAATAATAAATGTTTTATATAAATAATAAATGTTTAATTATCTCTCTCATTCAAACCACAACAAACAAAATAATTTATTTCATTTTTTTCCTTTTTGTATTGACAATATTATTGATTTACAAAGCGAAAGTTCAGTGTCAACTAAAAATATAGAAAAACCATGTTTCATGTACATGGTTGATACCACGATTTTGCAAATTCTGTATGTCAGCTTTATAAAATAAAGTCTTCTTTTAGTTCAAAGCACTGCGTTCAAATTTATTTTCTAACAATAAGTTTTTATACCTGCATTTTGTTAATGACATTCCATCCATCCTTGACACCTTTGACCTGGATATAACTGGTCGTTGCCGGCAACAGCGTTTGGTCCAGGATCTCCAGCTTGCCGTCTGCCTTGTTCCATTTTATCGCTTGCAGCGTCATCGTGAACTGATGGTAGCGATCTATCGCAACCGGTCACGAGGACAATTCACAATGACTCTGGATTTATTGAATGAACGAGTGACAATTGAGAGCTGGCGAACAATTACATTACGCCCAGCGAGCTCTTGCCTCTTGTCCTTCTTCTTTAGGTTAAGGTTAAAAACATTCGGAAACATATCCAACGAGCAGGCGCCATCTGACGAACGAAATTACGTCACGTGTATTCCATTCCATCCCACTCATCTCCTTCTTCCATCATCCACCCATCTCCATCGCCATCTTCACCCCTTCATAGCCGAAAGCGTGTAACGTTATCATCAAACGCGTTACATAATTCTGATAGTAGTGACAAGCGGTTGTCATCAGCTCATCTGTTTTGAAATTCAAGACAGCTGCGAAGTAATCGAACGCGTACTGAGATCAGAATTGCCTTTCGTTTCTGTCCGCGAATTGTCCAGCATTGATAGAAACGCAAATAAATCCTGATACACGGGAAAATAGGTATTTGTGTCCATAGAATTGTTTACTATCAAAATTATATGGTGACAGATCTCTATTAATTAATTACATAAAAGAAGTAGCTTAACAACTATTATAACTTTAATATGATTGATTCTTTTTGTTGTTAATCTCTCACTAAATCTAAGTGTATAAACCAATCATATTAAAGAATTTTATGATAGTTGTAAGACTATTTTTTTGCTGAATGCAGCCATTGCCTCTAATTATTTAGTTAAATTTGATTTTATTATGCAAATTCTTTTAATCATTTATATTATAAATAAAGTTATTAATAATGATAAAATCCTTTTTTTTAAAGATGAGTCATAATTAACTTGGCTTTACCAAGAAAATGTAAAGCATAATATATATCCGGATTACATAATCAAAATTTATTTTAATAATTGTTTTGATAGTCATGCGTATCTTCTCTCTATACAGTTATATTATAAGTGTCATTATTAAATTTTCATTAAATTATTATATTATTAATTGAAGTTATTATTGTGTCATTTTGAAGGTTCATCAAATTATTTTGTTATTAATATTACATCGTTAAAGCATTATTAAATATTATTAAATAACATATTATATTTTTCATTTTAAATTAATTTCAGCATAATTAAATTAATATACGTATATTTCAAAAAATAATATATCTCGAAATATTTTGGAAGAATTCTTACAAGTTAAAATGTGTCAACAATTGCTCTGACATCGCAAATTGAAATTTTTTTTAGTTAAAGCATCACTTAAAATTACACAGTAAAGAAGATTTTGCTAAAACATTCAAAAATTTAGCTTTGATATAGATTTGAAAATAATTTTATTGAATCATCCAAATAATTATATAGGACGTGGATTGCAGAACTTTTTGCAGCATTCCTACGTAATTATATGATTCAACAAAATTGTTTTCAGATGTAGTTAAATTTTTAATACTTCAGCAAAATCATTCTTTCCATGTATTATGTCAAGAATTCATTACAAAATCATCATCAAAAGTATATCGATAATATTATAATTTTTTTTCTAAAATGAAACTTCTACTTGATGTCTTGCAAATTTTATTTTGTGTCTTGTGATTTTATTTTGTGTTTTACTTAGGTCGCGTTTGAAAACACTACTCGAATATGTTCGACCATTTTATTCTCGTTTAACAAGATGAACAAGAATAAAATTCTACCTTAATAGATAAAGTTTTTGAACGCAATTTTGAAGGATTCCAGCGAGATACAGCGTGAAAATATCGCGCGCTCGAAGGAGAGAATGTACTTTTTTCACCCTCGCGTGCGCGAAATCGCCCTAGCATATTTCCACCAAGGTATCGCGGCAGCGGAACTTTTCTAAAGTGCAAATGTCACGTCGACGGTCTCGCGTTTTTCATATCTGAAAGAATCGTACGTTCGAATCTTATGCGATCGCGACTCAGTCCAGACTCGTGCAATTCCAAGCTCGTGAACTCGCCTTTGAGCGATTGCACCGAAACGTCAATCTCGTCTGCCAAAACAATGACCGTTTTAAAGCAATCTCGACAAGTTTAATTCGCGGTCCCTTTGAGTCGCGCTGGAAAAATAGTTGGATTAACAGTAACTGACAGGAATACATTCTGCGATATTGATTTCGTAATCCTTGAGATGAAGTCATTCGAAAATGTCACAACTCTTTTCCATCGCTTCATAATTTTGTAGAATAAAAATTAATCTCTTAAGATTAGATTGTGACATGCAAAAAATTTAAGTAGTATAAACTCAAGTAGATTACAAATAATAAACACAATAAGATTAAAATGACATCAAGTAGTAATAATTTTATATGATTTTTTAACTAAAAAATTACTTGAAAAACATTATCATGTCAAGAATTCACAAAGTCAAAAATATATCAAATATTTTAAATCTCGTTGTAATTTTTTTTCTATCTCTAGAGAAGACGCACAATAAGAGTACTAAATTTTAATAATTATTTGAATAATACTAATACAATTCAACAAACATTTATTTATGAAAATAAATATTTGTTGAATGAACAAATATAATAGTTAGATCAAATTAATGGTATATCAAATAAATATGTTTACATTTAGTAAATATTTAACCGGCACTGTTTCAAACAAACATTTATTAAAATTAGATATATTTTTGTTCAGTATAAGCAATAAGAAAATTCTGGATTCGCTGCTACTTACGTTATTGCCTCATGTTTTTTCCTGTGATTGATCGATTCGCTTACTGCCTACGTTCTTTTAGTATCATAAACTTTACGACTTTTATCAATTTATCCGTCTTTTTTAGCACTTGGGTAAAACTTTCCCCGCATGTTTCCTTCAAAGCGAATTGATTTTTTTCGACATCTTTTATCTTCGCCATTCGTCGCCTTTTGTCCGCGTTTGCAATTTTTTTGCATATGTGTTATCTGTCAGCTTCTTCGAACGATCTGTGTGGCAACACAAACAGCTGGACGTAAAAAGCGTTTAGAGTGCCTTGAGTGATAATTACGTTCCACGTATAGTTGGTAAAGTTACGTAATCGCCAAATGGAGAAACAGTCGCGCGTTGATGCGATCTTAAAGTTAAGTAAAGCAACATATCGAGATAACGAGATGAATTCACGAGTCGCGCGTCTCATTTATAAATTTAATTCGCGTTTAACTTGCGCGTGAACCGAATCTCTAAATTTTCGCTAAGTTAACGCGACGAATTTACTTGGCGTTTCGAATTATCATAAGTTAACGTGACGCGGGTGAGACAAATGACATTAATTAGCGCGGATCGCATTAGAAGGAGCATATGACAAGTATCAAAATTCAGGAACTAGAAGTGCAAATGTAAAGACAGATAGATAGCGCTTTCTCTCTCTAAAGGGAAAGAAAAAATGAAAGAGACAGGAAACAAATACTCCCGAGGATTACACAAATTCATATTCACTTTAATTAAATATATCTATGTACATTATAGGTACATCATTAGTACATTTACCATATGATAACTGTACAACGGTAGCACTTTCAATACTGTTCACAAAAATACATCGCATATAAACGAGCAATGAGTTTATACGCAAGGTCGGCTTGCGACAAAAGACAAGAGCGTCAATTAATTAAATATTACCTTTCGCGCTTCGCGTCCGCGACTCGCGGCGTTTTTTTTTTTTTATGTACAAAAGGTTCGTGCTTGAGTCGCACGACGGGCCAAAGGAGGAACGTGCTACGAGAAAAAGAGATTTATATATATATATATATATATATATATATATATATATATGTATATGTATATATAAAATTTTTTTTCATTAACTTCGCTTAAAAAGAAACATTATCGATATTGCGTCGTTGCGGCGAATACGGAGAGGCCCCGAGGGAACCACTTCATTTAAGTACCATCAAAGAGACACGAGACTGACAGATTGATATCGATATTTATACAGTTACATTGAGTGTGTGCAATAACTGGCATTCGGTTCTAACCGTCGCGACGAGAATGCGCTTTAGCCATTTGGGTTCCAAAAATTTACTAAGCACGAGTCGCGTCTCACAAATTTCACGCGCGACACGATTTTGTATAGCTGCAAGAGGTATGGAAAGATTTCAAAAGTTTTGAAGGAACTCGCTGAAAAGTCTCGCGAAAGAGTTACAGAATCACATTTCTAAAGCGGCCCTCAAACGATCAGTATTAATTATTATAAAATTATTTTATACACAATATTATTGATGCTCCCTTTAAACAATTAAAAACAAATAATTTAGAGGCTCGATATAGCCTCCAGACAACCAATAAGATCTGTATCTAAAGATTAATCTAGAAATTAAGATTGAGATTGGACTTTCATCAATTAAAGCCAAGTTCATCTAAATTTTTCTTTCTTCTGATTAGTCAAATTTCAGTCTAATTTCAATCTTAATCTTTACTTAAATTCCTTGGAGTAGAATTTCATTCTAAAGGATAAAAATTGAGCTAGTCTCGAAAAAGAGTGACTCAATTTTCAACCTTTAAGAATGAAATTTCACTTTTTAAAGATTTACTCTAAAAGATTTAGAGAGTAATATCTGATCTAGATACGTTAATATTGTGCAACAATATTGATCGTCTACGGATTGCTTTAAATATATATAAAATAATTTCCTTCTACTCAAATACTTTTCCGTTGCTGATTATCAAACCCACAGCCATGCCGACAATCGTGCGTATCGGGTAAAATTCTAAATCCTCTCGAGCTTAGCATACTTTAGAACTTAATCCCGGTGATCGTTGGAGCACACGCTGCGCGCGCTCCTCGTATCTCGTACACATTATCACATTTCAATTCCGATCATCCTCGCATACAATCCGCACGCGTTTCAGTTATCGTAGACGTTGACTATTTACAGGAGTATTTTTCGCAAAAAACGCAACTTAAGGAACATTTGGTATCAAGGGCGATAATTCGGTTGGGTCGTCGTCGGTGGTCGGGCGCAGGAGATCGCTTCGCCGTCTAGGAACTGTAGCATTTTATTACAAGTAGTCGTTGAGAAAACGAGTAGCGAATGGCCACTCTCGATTGTTACACTCCTTGATCGCGAGTGTAACCGGACCTGCGAAAATCTCTTTGTGCAACGCAGACCGATTCGTCGCGACGATCGCGAATTGTACGTCGTCGTGACGAATCGGCGAGAAAATTATACAGTCTAACGAATAAGGGAATTCAAGCAGAGATACAGATAAACATTAAGTTACACCGACGATTGTGCGCCGATTAGTTAATTCTATAGCTAAGCAGTGATTATCCCTTCTACAATCGTGCCTGTAGCAGAAAGAGGAGGACGATTGAATCGATCAGAAATTGACATTAGTCAACCGGGCTGAAAACTCACCTAGCATTCAAAGATACGGATAGCGACCATGTAATTTTTTCCTTAAAATACACAGGAAGAATGATTTTCGTATCTTAAGTATCTAAAAATTTAGCTAGATTTGAAAATAATTTTGTTAGACCATCAAAATAATTACGTATTCTTTAAATTCTTTAGAATGAAATCTCACTCTAAAGAGTGAAAATTGAGCCACTCTTTTTTAAAACTGGAATTTGTACTTTTCAGAATGAAAGTCACTCTAAAAGTTTTATAGAGTAGAAATCTTAAATATGTGATAAGGAATGCTACAAAAAAGTTTTCCATTAACTAATGAGCGTTTTAATTATTTTAATGATGCAAACAAAATTATTTTCAGATCTACATATATCTAGCTAAATTTTTAAATACTTCACCAAATTGTCTGTAATAGACATTTTTGTTTTAGAGAAGTTACATACACGATCGTTAAAAATCGAAGATCTCTGTTCT